>UMHI01046067.1_pt1 | contig 69133 bp, 66 predicted proteins | sample 1965481 | NCBI WGS metagenome assembly UMHI01 (sample SAMEA4836093, study PRJEB28245) | human gut metagenome | biome: gut microbiome; material: fecal sample | place: Denmark | collected 2008 | reverse complement strand
GATTTAATTATTAACCCGTCAACTAAATTCAGTACACCTCAAAGGTTTATGCTACCTTCGAGTGACAAACATTATAGGTGTAAAAACAAACGGACATTTTACTTAAAACACGAGAATGTTTTACTTAAAACATCCGTTTGTCTTGATTAAAACGTCCTCATGTTTTTGTACCCGGATTGTTGCAGAGATGTAACAACTTTGTAACGCATTTATCAAACTACCAAACGTATCTTTACGCCACGAAAACTAAGCACCTAAAAAACAGTAAAAAAGAAGTATGAAGAAGCTTTTGCTCTCCCTGCTGGCTTTGCTAGGATGTACCTGTGCAGACGCCCAGCGAATCAAAGGAAGTGATACCGTTCTTCCCCTCACACAGGCATTATCAGAAATGTATATGAACGAACATCCGTCCGCCTCAGTCACTGTAACCGGTGGAGGAAGTGGTGTAGGTATCTCTGCCCTAATGGAAGGGACTACCGATTTGGCCATGGCTTCCCGTCGCATCAAATTCAGTGAGAAAATGAAAATGAAACAGGCCAAACACCAACCCGAAGAAGTAGTAGTGGCTTACGATGCTTTGGCAGTCATCGTCAATCCGGAGAATCCAGTCAACCGTCTGACCCGGGAACAACTGGAAGATATTTTCCGTGGGAAAATCACCAACTGGAAAGAAGTGGGCGGAGAAGATGGCAAAATCGTGGTCTACTCGCGTGAGACTTCATCCGGTACCTATGAATTCTTCAAGGAAAGTGTTCTGCACAACAAAAACTATATGAGCAGCATTCTTTCCATGCCAGCTACCGGTGCCATCATCCAGTCTGTCCGCCAAACCAAAGGAGCCATCGGATACGTGGGACTGGCATACCTCAATCCCTACGTCAAGGCAGTAGCCGTTTCTTACGATGGCGGCAAGAAATTCATTGCTCCTTCTATAGAAAGTGCCGTCCGGAAAGAATATCCAGTAGTCCGTCCGCTCTATTATTATTACGACAAGGCAAACGAAAAGGCCGTTCTGCCGTTTCTGGAATACCTTGACACCCCTCAAGCGCGGGAAAAAACTCTCAACCTGGGATTTATTCCCCGCTAATCTGTAACCAACAAGTTTCAAGACAATATGAAAAAATGGATTGATAGAATCGCTGCACGTATCTTTACTGTAAGCGGCTTTACTACCAGCATCGTCATTCTGCTCATCATTGGTTTCTTGTTTAAGGAAGCCATCGGGCTATTCAGCAATCCGATTGTAGACAAAGGGTATGTACTCGCCCTCCATCCCAGTAACCCGATAAAAGAACTGAGCGCTTACCAGATTAAAGAATTGTTCGATGAAGAAATCACCAACTGGAAAGAAGTAGGCGGTAGTGACCAGCCGGTCAAAGTGTTCCGTCTGGAAGACCTGGATAACCTTTATACCGAAGAAGAACTGGGAACCGAATACGAACATGCCGGACAGAAAATAGCCGAACAGATTCAGGCCAATCCCGGCATGATAGCCTTCGTACCGGAAATACTCATCGAAAATGAAAAAGGCATCCATCGGATAGCAGACCGTACCATTCCCATGAAAGACGTCCTGCTGGGTACCGAATGGTTTCCCACCGCAACTCCATCGCCGATATTCGGTATCCTGCCCCTCATTGGCGGCACATTATGGGTCAGCTTTTTTGCCATTCTGATAGCCCTTCCTTTCGGAATGGCCATATCCATCTACCTGGCTGAGGTAGCGAGCCCCAACGTACGGAAATACATGAAACCCATTATCGAACTGCTGAACGGAATTCCTTCCGTGGTCTACGGTTTCTTTGGTCTGGCCGTCATCGTACCTTTCCTGCAACAGACCTTCCACCTGCCTGTCGGCGAATCCGGTCTGGCCGGAAGTCTGGTACTGGCCATCATGGCCCTACCCACCATCATTACCGTAGCGGAAGACGCATTACGCAGTTGTCCCCGCTCCATGCGTGAGGCCAGCCTGGCCTTAGGAGCTACCCAGTGGCAGACCATCTACAAAGTGGTGATTCCGTTCTCCATCTCAGGCATTACCTCGGGAGTTGTATTGGGTATCGGACGTGCTGTGGGCGAAACCATGGCCGTACTTATGGTCACCGGAAATGCCGCCGTACTGCCCACCAGCATTCTGGAACCGCTGCGTACGATTCCGGCAACCATCGCTGCCGAACTGGGAGAAGCCCCGGCCGGAGGCGCCCACTACCAGTCACTGTTCCTGCTGGGTGTCATCCTCTTCTTCATCACCTTAATTATCAACTCGTGCGTAGAGTTTGTCTCTACCCGCAACAAATTCAAGAAATAAGTTATGGCCATTAAAACCAATCCCGCCTATATGCAACGCAAGCGTATCCTGCAACGGCTCATGTTCGGTTGCTTTCGTCTGCTCAGCTACAGTGTAGCCCTATTGCTCTTCTTCATTTTAGGTTTCATCATCGTAAAAGGAGTTGGAGTCATCAACTGGGAATTTCTGACCGAATCACCGAAAGACGGTATGACAAGTGGCGGTATCTTTCCCGCCATCGTGGGTACTTTCTACCTGATGATAGGCAGTGCAGTGATTTCTTTTCCGCTCGGTGTAATGAGCGGCATCTACATGAACGAATATGCCCCACAAGGCAAAATGGTCCGTTTCATCCGCATGATGACTAATAACCTGGCCGGCATTCCGTCTATCGTATTCGGTCTGTTCGGTATGGCCTTTTTTGTCAACTACCTCAGTTTTGGCGACAGTATTCTGGCCGGTTCGTTTACCTTGGGACTACTGTCCATGCCCATTGTCATCCGTACCACCGAAGAAGCGTTTAAGGATATTCCCGATTCGTACCGTGAAGGAAGTCTGGCTTTGGGAGCCACCAAGGTACAGACCATCTGGAAGGTACTACTACCCATGGCCATGCCGCGCATCATTACAGGTCTGATTCTTTCGTTAGGAAGAGTATCCGGCGAAACTGCCCCCATTCTCTTCACCTGTGCGGCCTACTTTCTGCCCCGGCTTCCGGAAAGTATTTTCGACCAGTGCATGGCGCTTCCTTACCACCTTTATGTGGTGGCTACCAGCGGTACCGACATAGAAGCCCAAATGCCGATAGCCTACGGAACCGCTTTTGTACTGATACTCATCGTACTCTTCATGAACCTGCTGGCCAACGGCATCCGCAAATATTTTGAAAACAAACTGAAACAGAAATAATTCTCACAAATCCATGAATAAGATAGAAGCCAAAAACGTAGATTTCTACTACGGAAATTTTCACGCATTGAAGAATATCAGCATCAACATCCCCCAGAATGAGGTGGTTGCTTTCATCGGCCCCTCAGGATGCGGAAAATCTACTTTCCTACGTCTCTTCAACCGCATGAACGACCTGATTCCGGGTACCCGGCTCACCGGAGAAATCAACATCGACGGAAGAAATATCTACGACAAGTCGGTGGATGTAGACCTGCTGAGAAAGAACGTAGGCATGGTATTCCAACGTCCCAATCCGTTTCCGAAAAGTATTTTTGAAAACGTGGCTTACGGCCTGCGGGTAAACGGTATCAAGGACAAGGAGTTCATCAACCACCGGGTAGAAACGGCCCTGAAAGGTGCCGCCCTGTGGGAAGAAGTAAAGAACAAGCTGAAGGAATCAGCCTATGCCCTCTCCGGTGGTCAGCAGCAACGCCTCTGCATCGCCCGTGCCATGGCGGTAGAGCCTTCTGTCCTGCTGATGGACGAACCGGCTTCGGCCCTCGACCCGATTTCGACCGCCAAGATTGAAGAACTCATCTGCGAACTGAGCAACCAGACCACGGTCATCATCGTAACACACAGCATGCAGCAGGCAGCCCGCGTGAGCCACAAGACAGCTTTCTTCTATCTGGGAGAGATGATTGAATTCGATTCGACCAAAAAAATCTTCACACATCCAGACAAGGAAGCAACCCAGAATTATATCACCGGACGTTTCGGCTGATTGCGATACATCCTTTATCTTTATGCACAGAATCATCAAACGAGAATCATCATGGTAAAATTTGTAGAAAACGAACTTCAGACCATACGTACAGAAATCAACGACATGTGGACACTGGTCTACCAGCAACTGGAAAACGCTTACCGCTCGGTACTGAATGCCGACCAGAATCTGGCCGACAAGGTAGTGGCCCGCGAAAAGAGGGTCAATGCCTTCGAGCTGAAGATAGACAGCGACATCGAAGATTTCATCGCTCTGTATAACCCCGTAGCCATCGACCTGCGCTTTGCCCTGGCCATGCTCAAAATCAACAACAATCTGGAACGCATCGGTGACTATGCAGACAGTATTGCCCGCTTCGTCATCCGCACCAAATTGAGCAGCGAAGACAAGGTACTCTTCAACGAACTTCAGATTCAGGAAATGTTCGACATGGTACTGTCTATGCTGAACACAACGTACGAATCACTCCAAAAGCACGACATCGGACTGGCCAAATCGGTATTCGACAAAGACGAGACTCTCGATTTACTCAATCAGAATGCCCTTGACGCTCTAGCAGCTTATGCCAGCGAACATCCGGAATCCATCCGTCTGTGTCTGGAGGTAGCCGGTATCTTCCGCAAACTGGAACGTGCCGGCGACCACATCAACAACCTGGCCGAAGAAACGGTCTTCTATATCGATGCACAGGTGTTGAAGCACCGGAAAAACATTCCGTCCGAAAATGCCGAATAAACCGACCATACTCTCTTCTTTGTGAAAAGAAGACTCTGATATGTTTCCAAGCGAAGCGACTTTCCCGGAAGCTGTTCCGGAGGCGCTTCGCCTTTCTTTTTAATACCTCATACAATATTCAGAACAATCAATCGTGTAAAGAAAAGCTATAACGGCAAGACAATATCACTCTATCCCTTCGGGAATTTCATAAAAATACAGTATCTTTATCGACAAACAATCTATCCAGACTATCACTATGAGAAAGGAACATACCGACAGACAGACTGACCCGATGAAAGTCATATTCAACTACAACGATGTATTTTTCAGTTTCTTCTACGATGATACAGAAAGTTGTACCCACCGTTCACACGAATATGCCATGAATTATGTATACTCCGGCGAAATGGTGCTCGACAACGGTGCGGAGGAAATTCACGTCGGAAAAGGAGAGTGTGTCTTCATCCCACGTGACCATCGTATCACCTTGTACAAAAGACCCTGCAACGGTGAACGCTATTGTGGCATCTTTCTGATGTTCACCCGGAGCTTCCTGCGCGAAATGTATACGAAGACCAGCAAATACAGACAACAGTCCCAAGTGGCGAACTGGTCGCCGGGAGTCCTCAAACTGCCGAAAACAGCGGAACTCACCAGCCTTTTCGCTTCCATGACACCTTACTTTGACCCGGAAGTCAAACCACAGGCCGATTTCATGGATTTGAAACTACAGGAGGGTCTGCTGGCTTTGTTACACATCGACCCGCGCTTCGCCACAGCGTTGTTCGATTTCAACGAACCGTGGAAAATCGATATTCTGGAGTTCATGAACCGGAACTACATGTATGAATTTACGATGGAGGAATTGGCTCATTACACCGGACGAAGCCTGGCCACCTTCAAACGAGATTTCAAGAAAATCAGTGAACTCACCCCAGAGAAATGGCTGATACGGAAACGGCTGGAAGTGGCTTACTCGTTGATGAAAGAAGGAGGCAAAAAAGTAGTAGATGTCTATGCGGAAGTCGGTTTCAAGAATCCGTCCCATTTCTCTACTGCCTTCAAGAAACAATACGGCATTCCTCCCACAGCTACCTTATCGTAACCAATGCTTAATGAACTTCTGAGAAACGTCTTTTGAGCCTCACAGCAATGCGTCTGTGAGGCTTTTCATTTACCTTTGCCTACAGAAAAACAAACTGATAACCCGTATGCAGACACGAAGAATCGCCCTCAGACTGACAGCACTGGCTGCAGTACTGAGCTTCATAGCCTGTACAGGCTATAAAAACCATGAAACCAACCCTATAACTTCTGAAGAAAACATGAAAACGATGAAACTGACCAATGAATGGGACAAAATCTTCCCACAAAGTGACAAGGTAGACCACCGGAAAGTCACCTTTACCAACCGCTATGGCCTTACCCTGGCCGCCGATATGTATATCCCTAAAAATGCAGAGGGAGGAAAACTGGCTGCCATCGCTGTAAGTGGCCCCTTTGGTGCCGTCAAAGAACAGGCATCGGGACTGTATGCACAAACTCTGGCAGAACGAGGATTCCTGACCCTGGCTTTCGACCCCTCATACACCGGTGAAAGTAGCGGTGAACCGAGACACGTTGCCTCACCAGACATCAACACCGAAGATTTCAGTGCTGCCGTAGACTTCCTGAGCACCCTCGACCAAGTAGACAGTGAACGCATCGGAATCCTCGGTATCTGTGGCTTCGGCGGTATGGGGCTTAATGCCGCAGCTATGGATACACGCATCAAGGCAACAGTCACTTCAACTATGTACGACATGAGCCGAGTGAATGCCAATGGCTATTTCGACGCCATGGATGCAGACGCCCGCTACGAACTCCGCAAGCAACTGAACGCACAACGGACCCAAGACGCAAGAACCGGTACCATTGCTCCCGCTCAAGGAGGATTGCCCGACAGCCTGCAAGGAAACGAGCCGCAATTTGTCAAAGATTACTTCAACTATTATAAGACTTCCCGTGGATTCCACACACGTTCCATCAATTCCAACGGAGCCTGGAACGCCACCTCTTCCCTATCGTTCATGAACATGCCGCTACTGACCTATGCCGATGAAATCCGTTCGGCCGTCCTTATCATCCACGGCGAGAAAGCCCACTCACGCTACTTCAGCGAAGACGCGTTCAAGAAACTGAAAGGAAACAACAAGGAACTGCTGATTATACCCGGAGCCAACCACACCGACCTCTACGACCAGACGGATGTGATTCCTTTCGACAAAATTACTGATTTCTTCAGGAAATACTTAAAATAAAAGCACAGCCTTCCGTTTCATTTTATCTTTATGAATTATGAATAAAGAAACGGAAGGCTGTTTTTCCATACAACAGACACTCCCATGTGAGAACAAGCCACCATCAATTTACGAGTTTGCCAGAAAATTACACTTTATTTTCACATAATAGCATTTTTACTAACAAATAGTTTGTTAGTACCGATTTAATTACTACATTGGGCACCATGAAAAACACTACAAATACAACCTAATCTATGAAACGCACTGATTTCTACTTCCTGTTGATTGTCGTGGCATTGTTCGCACCATTCTTTTTATCCGAAAATCTCTATACCGGATACCAGTCATTCAATGCCGAGCATGGCATGATCATGAGCTTTATCAAGTTTGCCATCCTCTCTACGTTGGGAGAACTGTTGGGGCTGCGCATCAGTACCGGAAACTATTACCGTACAGGCTTCGGCGTACTTCCCCGTGCTGTGGTATGGGGTATCTTCGGTATGGGTATCAACATGGCCTTCATCATTTTCTCTACAGGTGTCCCCGCGGTTGCCGCTTACTTGGGTGTAGCCGACCCGGCTGGTATCATGGCCGGTCCTGTCTGCCTGTCCAAAGTCCTGCTAGCACTGGCCATTTCGGTCTGTCTGAACAGCATCTTTGCTCCGGTCTTTATGACTTTCCATAAGATAACCGATACGCATATCCTGGCAACCGGCGGTACGCTGCAGGGGCTGTTCACTCCCATTCCGATGGGCGACATCATGCAGAACATGAACTGGCATGTACAATGGAACTTCGTCTTCAAGAAGACCATCCCCTTCTTCTGGTATCCTGCCCACACTATCACCTTTCTGCTTCCGGGAGAATCGCGTGTATTATTCGCCGCTTTGTTGGGAGTCGTATTAGGTGTCATACTGGCCATCGCCGCACGAAAGAAATAAAAGAACAACGATTAAAACAATTTTCTATAAACGTATTCACTCGCTGGTGATAAGATGTACATTCACCAGCGAGTGAATCTTTCTGGTTTCACCATGAAACATCACCTTTCACTATAAGTCATTATTTCCCACCATATTACACCAATGTGAAAGTGTGAAACCAAAATTTTACAAAGCCAGGTTTAATCACTTGAAACGGGAGGTATCCACCGCCTCACGCTTCTTCTCCTTGTAACCGCCGAACTTCCAGGCAAAAGAAAGCCCGACACTACGGAAACTGGAATAGCTATTCGTTACCCACTGATGTTCGTAACGTATCTGCGGACAGGGCATCGATGTTTCGAGGATGTCCCTACACCAGACAGTGAGTACGGCATTTCCACCAAGGAAGGTATAACGGAGTGTAGCCGACAGATCACCACATGTAGGAATGTCGTAGATTCCCTGGATGGCACTACCTTGCAGACGTCCATCTACGGTCAGACGTAAGTCGGGCTTGCGGCTCAAAGTAAAGGTATTGTTCAAGACAGTAATCCCCAACAACCGATGACGATCAAAGGGAAGGTCATAGAAATCGCTGTCCTTTTGACGCATCCACATCCCGATGAGGGTAAGCCGCGAATCCAGCCAGCACCCAGCCTTGAAGGGAACGGAAGCCTGAAGACCCGCCTGCTGCTCAAAGTCAAAATTCAGATACTTGTACAGTTCCAACAGTTCGTCGGGCGATTGGTAGAGTGTCTGTAAAGCTCGATCCTTGGTATGGTTGAACCAGGCACGGAAAACGTACTTCGACTTCAATATGTAAGTCAACGAAGTGGAATAGTCAATTTCAGGTTTCAGCAACGGATTACCCTGAATTTCACTATATCCACCACCCAGATAAGACACAACATCCTGCACCGCCCAATAGCCGGGATAGCTCTTGTCACTACTGAAATTGAGCTGAAAAATATGACCATCAGCAGGCAGGTACATCAGATTAAGCACAGGATAGACATCCCACTCATCCCAAACGGGAGTCTTGTAACGCTCCACAGCCAGTGAGAAGTCTGTCATCAACTTTTTCCCGAACGACTTGCTGAAGCCTGCATACAAATTGAGTGTCTGCTCACGACGACGTGACTGGACATCATCCGGCAATTCTTTACGTTCTATTTCTCGCTCTTCATTCCCGTAATACATCTGATACGAATGATCTATACTTGTGGTGTACACCACTCCGTAATTCAATTCCCAACCGTTCTTTAACGAATGTTCCTGCGAAAGAAAGAACTTCCAGGCATTGATACGTTGTCCGGCTTCGGTATAGAAATCGAGCTGCTGTTCCCCCATGCGACTGTCCAACCACTGTTTGTCGGGGGCATTGTACCACGTAAACTCCACACCCGCCTTCAGTCCGAAGGAAGCCTGATAGTCGAAACGACCGTTGTGTAACCACGAGGTCTGGTCAGTCCGGCTATCGGCCATTTGCGTACCCGTCGTGTGCTGTGTGTTGTGGCTGGTCGTATACGAACCGTTATAGACGAAACTCAACGAATGATTCTCTGCCAGATGGTAGTCCGTACCTAAACGGAAGCTATGTGTATGGCTTCGCTCGCGCATCTCCTCGTAATTGTTGATAAAATGCGTCGAACCGTCGGCCTGCTGCCAATGACGAGCTTCCTTATCAGTCGTATTGAAACTGTCACCATGCGTATGAGCATACAGGAAGTCGGCAGAAAACTTGTTGCCGTTGTACAGCAAGGAAGCACGTTCTTCAAACGAAGCCTCATGATCCTGGTTATACTTTCCATAGACTTCTCCTTGTACCACACCATGGTCACCGATGCGATGACGCAAACGGACATTAATCATCGCCCCGCGTACCTGATAGCGGGCAGGTGCGTTGTACATCACCTCCACACGCTCAATTCGGTCTGCAGGCAGCGATTTCAACAAGGCATAGAGTTGTTGGGGGCTCATGTTGGTCACCTTACCGTCCAATACCACCGTAACGCCCTGCATCCCCAACGTTAACGCTCCGTCCTGTTCCATCACACCAGGCAATTCCTTCAAGGCTTCAAAGACATTGTCCACGGGGCGGTCCTGAATCATCCGAGGCAAATCGTATTCCAGTTTGCCCGCCGATGCCTTGACCACAGGACGTTCACCTACTACCAACACCTCGGGCAGATTCCGATACAGGCTGTCCATTCGGGCATCTCCCGTAATCAAGCTATCAGCCGATAAGGTCTGCACATATTCTTCTTTCAACTTCTCTTGGGCAGAAAGCGGCAAAACGCCGAACAGGCAGCCCATCCATAACCATGCATTTCGTTTCATCTCCGTTGTTTTATTTTCATATTTTGTTCTACAAAAAGAAAAGAACCCGGACAGGTCCTTTCCCCATACCAACGCAAAGGTAAGCAGATACGAAAAAAGCCTGCGTTACCGCAGGCTTACGAAGTCTTATCTAGTGTTATCAAAAAGAACTCATCTCAGAAACAAGACATCACTTCCTCATGGATATTTCCTTCAAATGCTGTTCAACCTTCTGGAAGAACGCCGACAGATGAGAGCCATCCACAAAAGCATGGTTCACATAAATAGATAACGGCATCACCAAACGACCTTCACGGATAACGGCCTTTCCGGCGGTCATCAGCGGATAGTTACAGGCATTACCCGTTTCGGCCAATGTATAGGTAATAGAAGTGAAATACATACCGGGAACGGCACTCAAATGCACCACATCGTAATCCCCTTGACTCATCAGCGTCTTCTCAGCGCCGTAAGGATCACCGTCAGACGGAATATGGGTAATCATACGATGAGCTTCTTTGTAAAAGCGGGTGAAATCTTCGTGATAAGGGATGCGCAAGGTGAAAAAGGTACGGCCTGGAACGGCAATGGGCGTAATGATATCCACCCGGTCATGAAACACCACCTGCTTCTGTTTGTCAATCCGGTAGCGAAGCTCGTCTACCTCGTTAGCCGCACGCACCACGGCATAAAGATAATACAGAAAAAAAGACTGTCCCCGTTCTTTTGCCGCCGTACGGGCTTCGGTACAGTCTATCTCGGTAGTCACGGCATACCACGAACTGACAAAAGTTTCGAAAAAACGGAAATTGTCACGTCTGCTCCAAGTTTCTACATCAATGATATGTTTCATAATTCAACAGTACTAATTAAAAGACAAAGATAATACATGCTACCGAGTATCCGAAGAAAAACAACCGACGTTCCACAGAAGAAGTGTTATTTAGTCTTACCATATCCGGTTCCTTCGAAAGAAGATTCTATCTTTGCAAAACGAAAAAACGATTCAAACCATGAAACTGCCTTCGAAATACATAGCCCTGCTTGTTGTCCTTTCTTTGGCAGGTATCTTCGGCTATCAGGCTTACTGGCTGACAGGCCTCTACCGCACCATGCGTATTGATCTGGAGCGCAACATCACGGAAGCCATGCGCATTTGCGACTATAATGAGATGCTGGTACGCATCGAACGCCTGCAACACAGGAACAGAGAACACGGCGAAGTATCCATATCCACCGGATTCAACAACGAAGGCAAACAGTTTGTACAGAGCAGTACTGTCCTCCATCAGGTTTCCGACACTACCCTACAAGGCTTCACCGCCCAAAACGATACCTTCCGGAAAATAGAAACAGACACCGTGCAACCCGATGCCATGCTCCACGCCAGTGAAGGCCTTGATATGTTACTTCGCGACCAGAGTACTATGACCGGAATGGCCATCTATCTGCAACGTGGACTACACTCAGGATTGGACATTCTGATAGACCCTTCATTCAGCGTTTACGACAGTCTGCTCCAGAACCATTTGCTTGAGATGAATATCCCCATTCATTATCGGTTGCAATACCTCCACAAGGGATACGACATTCACGAACGCTGGCGGTACACCGATACGGTGGCCACGGGCGGTACTCCCGGCTACGTGCCTACCTCCGATGCCGTCAGCTACCAGTATGAATTTTCTTCCTCAAAACACGAAATCTATCGTCTCACAACCGAGCCTCTGGACGGCATTGTCCTCCGACAAATGACAGGTATATTAACCACCTCACTGATTATCCTGCTGATTCTGGGCTTCTCTTTTTGGTACCTCATCCGTACCATCCTCCGACAAAAGACCCTGGAAGAAATGAAAAGTGATTTTACCAACAATATCACCCATGAACTGAAGACTCCCATTGCCGTAGCATATGCGGCTACTGATGCTCTGCTCAATTTCCACCAAGCCGATAATCCAACGAAACGTGAGCGATACCTGCGTATCTGTCAGGAACAGCTGCAACACCTCAGCGGACTGGTGGAACAGATTCTGTCCATGAGTATGGAACGCCGCAAGACTTTCCGGCTCCATCCGGAAGAAATCCGGCTGAAAGAGATACTGCCTCTTCTCATCGAACAGCACAAGCTGAAAGCCGACAAACCGGTCCGTATTTCCTTGCAGATAGACCCCGATGAATTGACCGTCATCGCCGACCGTACACACTTGACAAACATGCTCAGCAACCTTCTGGACAATGCCGTGAAATACTCCCAAGAACAAGCAAACGTTGAAGTAACCTGCCGCCTCTGCCAAAAGAACGGAGAGCCATACACCGAAATCAGCGTCAGCGACCACGGTATCGGAATCGCCCGTGATTGCCTGCCCCACATCTTCGACAAGTTCTATCGGGTACCCACAGGAAACCGGCACGAAGTAAAAGGATACGGACTGGGACTTTTCTATGTAAAGACAATGATAGAGAAACACGGAGGAACAATACATGTGACCAGCGAACCAGGAAAAGGCAGCCGGTTTACCCTACAATTCAAAAAAACATGACTATGAAACAAATCAACGTATTACTGGTAGAGGATGAAACCAACCTCGCCCTCATTATCAAAGACACCCTGGAAGGACAAGACTTCAACATCCATACGGCTTCCAACGGAGAAGAAGGACTGCGCCTTTTTTTCGATATCCGTCCGGATGTACTGGTAGCCGATGTAATGATGCCCCGCATGGATGGTTTCGAAATGGTCCGGCGCATCCGGCAGACCGACCGGCGAACACCAGTTCTTTTCCTGACAGCCCGTTCGGCCGTTAATGATGTGGTGGAAGGATTCGAGCTGGGGGCCAACGACTACCTGAAGAAACCCTTCGGCATGCAGGAACTGATTGTACGTATCAAAGCTCTGGTTGGACGTGCCTGTTCGTATACCTCTCCCATACAGGAAGAACAATCTATCTATGAAATCGGAACCTATCAGCTGGATGTCCGACGGCAGGTACTCCTGTACAACGGCATTACACAGGAACTCTCCTACCGGGAAACCGCTATCCTCCACCGCCTCTGCCAGAACCGGAATTGTGTGGTGAATACCCAAGACATCCTGCTCGACCTTTGGGGAGACGATTCCTTCTTCAACCAGCGAAGCCTGCATGTATTTATCACCAAACTGCGTCACAAACTGGCGAAAGACGAAAGTATCCGCATCGTCAACGTAAGAGGTATCGGCTACAAACTGATAAACTGACTTGCACCCCATCCCAAAGATTTCCCCCCAAAAGTTTGGCACACTCCCCATTTCATTCTACATTTGCAATCAGCGGGCATCTTTGTACCTTTCCGACTGAAAAAGCTATCAGGCAACAGCTTATTCTTGCGAAAAGAAGCAAAAATGTCAAGCAAAAAGAACAAAATAAAACAACTAATCATTTTTAATCATTTACAACGTATGAAAAAGACTTGGATTATCATCCTTGCCATTGTAGCCGTATTGGTGATTTGGTGTGTGTCAACTTATAACTCCTTGGTAACACAGGAAGAAACTGTTGGAACAGCCTGGAGTAACGTAGAAAACCAATATCAACGTCGTTCCGACCTAATTCCGAACCTGGTAAATACCGTGAAAGGCTATGCCGCCCATGAAAAAGAAACTTTCCAGGCAGTAGTGGATGCCCGTGCCAAAGCCACACAGACTACCATCAGCATCGATGACCTGACTCCGGAAAAAATGCAGGCTTACCAGCGTGCGCAGGGTGAAGTGGGCAGTGCCTTGAGTCGTCTGCTGGCCGTAACAGAAAACTACCCGGAACTGAAAGCCAACGAAAACTTCAAGGAACTCCAGGCACAACTGGAAGGAACCGAAAACCGCATCAGCGTAGAACGCCGCAACTTCAACGAAGCTGCCCGCACCTATAACACGAAAATCCGCCGTTTCCCGGCTTCAATGGTAGCCGGCATGTTCGGTTTCGAAAAGCGTCCGTACTTCGAAGCACAGGAAGGTGCCGAAAAAGCACCGGAAGTAAAATTCTAACGCCCTATGAAACAAATCTTATCCCTTTGCCTGCTGATAAGCTGTCTGCTGACCGTTCCCTTGCTGGCGAAGGAATATCAGGTAAAAGATATTCCACTGGTTCATTTACAGGACGCCAGAAGATACGTCAGCAATCCAGACGGTATTTTGTCGCCCGAAGCGGTAGCAATCATGGATACCACCCTCTTTGCCCTCGAAAGACAGACCGGCATCCAGACATTGGTGGTCGCTGTGGAACAAATTGAAGAAGGAGACTGTTTCGACTTCGCTTTCCGGTTAGGTCAGGAAAACGGTGTTGGCCAAAAAGGTCGTGACAACGGACTGGTAATTCTGCTGGTCACCGGCGAACGATGCATTCAGTTCGTTACCGGTTACGGACTGGAAGGAAATCTGCCCGATGCCATCTGCAAACGCATCCAGGAACGGTATATGAATCCATATTTCCGTGAAAACAACTGGAATGAAGGTATGGTAGCCGGTATAGAAACCGTGCGCCGGCAACTGGACGGTTCCATGCAGAACGAAGAAAATACATCCAATGCAGAAACAATTGCCATCATTGTGACGTTGGTTATTTGTCTTATCGTCATACCTTTCTCTGTATGGTTTTATTACTGGAAACAGACTCAGTGTCCCAAATGCCACAAATATACCTTGAAAACATTGTCCACCCGTGTCGTATCTCGGATAGATGGCATCCGCACAGAAGAAATCGTGGATTGCTGTACCAACTGCGGACATACACGAAGACGTACACGAAAAGTACACGAAAACGACCTCAACAATCGTGGAGGTGGAGGTATCTTTATGGGAGGTGGTGGCTTCGGCAGCAGAGGCGGTGGCTTCGGAGGAGGTAGTTTCGGCGGAGGCAGCTTCGGAGGCGGAGGAGCCGGAAGCAAATTCTGACACATTCTACTTTATCATCTACCCAGCTTTCGCAAGTAGTCTCCTCATCAACCAACAGGTTATACAAAGGCCTAGTCAACAGCTCAACTTGTAGGCAACAAGTTGAGCTTGCGAAACTTGGGACACTTATTGTTTAATATCAAAACAGCAACAGACTTTATGTACAACAATACATTCGGAAACATTTTCCGTCTGACCAGCTTCGGTGAATCACACGGGAAAGCCATTGGCGGTGTCATTGACGGATTCCCGGCCGGTATCACGATTGACGAGGACTTTATCCAACAGGAATTAAACCGACGCCGTCCGGGACAGTCGTCCATCACTACATCCCGCAAGGAAGCCGATGCTGTAGAATTTCTTTCCGGTATCTACGAAGGTGTTTCCACCGGTTGTCCCATCGGTTTTGTGGTATGGAATACCAATCAGCATTCGTCCGATTACGACAACATGAAGGATATCTACCGCCCTTCACACGCCGATTACACCTATACGCAGAAATACGGACTTCGCGACCATCGGGGAGGAGGACGTTCCTCTGCCCGTGAGACCATTGCGCGGGTAGTAGGCGGTGCTTTGGCCAAACTGGCTCTAAAACAACTGGGTGTCAGTGTAACCGCTTTTACCTCACAGGTTGGTATCTATCGACTGGACAAAGACTATACCCAATACGATTTGGACAACATCGAAAAGAATCCGGTCCGTTGCCCGGATATGGAGCTGGCAAAAACAATGGAAGAGTACATCTTCAACATCAAGGGAGAAGGCGATACCATCGGTGGTGTCATCTCTTGTGTCATCAAAGGCTGTCCTGTCGGACTGGGGCAACCGGTATTCGGGAAACTGCATGCTGCCCTGGGTAATGCCATGCTGAGCATCAATGCCGTGAAAGGATTCGAATACGGACAAGGCTTTGGTAGCATGAATCTGAAAGGAAGCCAGCAGAATGATATTTTCTACAACGACAACGGAACCATCCAGACCCGTACCAACCGTTCCGGTGGTATTCAGGGTGGAATCAGCAACGGCCAGGACATCTATTTCAATGTAGCCTTCAAGCCTGTAGCCACCATCCTGATGGAACAGCCTACCGTCGACATCCACGGGAACGATACGGTACTGAAAGCCAAAGGACGCCACGACCCTTGTGTACTGCCTCGTGCGGTGCCCATTGTAGAAGCCATGGCTGCCATGACGATACTCGACTATTACCTGCTGGACAAAGCCAGCCATCTATAAAAACCTTAACTCTTCAAACCCAAGATTATGGAAATCAGACAATACATTCAGGAGAACGAAAACCGGTTTCTGGAAGAACTGTTCAGCCTCATCCGGATTCCCAGTATCAGTGCCCTTCCACAACACAAGGAAGACATGCTGGCCTGTGCCGAACGCTGGCGTCAACTGTTATTGGAGGCTGGAGCCGATGAAGCCTATATCATGCCCTCCCAAGGAAATCCTTTAGTCTATGCCGAAAAGCAGGTCAACCCGCAAGCACCTACCGTATTGGTATACGCCCACTACGATGTCATGCCTGCCGAACCGTTGGAACTCTGGAAAAGCCAGCCGTTTGAACCTGAAATCCGTGACGGCCGCATATGGGCCCGCGGAGCCGATGATGACAAGGGTCAGGCAATGATTCAGGCCAAAGCTTTCGAATATCTGGTACGTGAAGGTTTGCTGAAACACAACGTAAAATTCATATTCGAAGGAGAAGAGGAAATCGGTTCCCCCAGCTTGAATGCCTTCTTGAAAGAGCATAAGGAACTGCTGAAAGCTGATGTCATTCTGGTATCAGACACCAGCATGCTGGGTGCCGACCTGCCTTCCCTCACCACTGGTCTGCGCGGACTGGCGTACTGGGAAATCGAAGTGACCGGCCCGAACCGCGACCTTCATTCCGGACATTTCGGTGGCGCCGTGGCCAACCCTATCAACACGTTATGCAGCCTGCTGGCTCAGGTTATCGATGCCGACGGACGTATTACCATCCCACATTTCTATGACGATGTAGAAGAAGTGCCCGCTGCCGAACGTGACATGATAGCCCACATCCCCTTCGACGAACAGCAATACATGGACGCTATCGGGGTAAAGGCCCTGAAAGGAGAAAAAGGCTACTCTACCCTGGAACGTAACAGTTGCCGTCCGTCGTTCGATATCTGCGGTATTTGGGGCGGTTATACCGGAGAAGGTTCAAAGACCGTTCTTCCATCGAAAGCCTATGCTAAGGTTTCCTGCCGCTTGGTTCCTCACCAGCAACACGAAAAGATATCCCAACTGTTCATCGATTACATCCGTGCCATCGCTCCGGAATACGTGCAGGTGAAAGTCACACCAATGCACGGAGGAGAAGGCTATGTATGCCCCATCACTTTACCGGCCTATCAAGCAGCCGAAAAAGGTTTCGAGAAAGCCTTCGGCAAGAAACCATTGGCAGTACGCCGTGGAGGAAGCATCCCCATCATCAGCGATTTCGAACAGATACTGGGTATCAAGACCGTGTTGATGGGATTCGGTCTGGAAAGCGATGCCATCCATTCACCAAACGAGAATTTCCGACTGGACATTTTCCGGAAAGGTATCGAAGCGGTTGTGGAATTCCACAAAGAATTCAGTAAATAAGAAGCGTATAAACTTAAAATATCTCAAAAAGTCCTTCCCCTATCCGAAACGGATGTTTGTTCCAATAACGAACAGACATCCGTTTTTTGGTAAAATACACTCCCGCAATTGAGATTTCCACCGAGATGTTTTTTACATCCTTCAGACGAAAAACATATATTCTCCATTCGCAGGATATACGTTCCGCATCCCAAGAATATATGTTCCCGAAGCAAAAGACATAAAAAACCTATTCGCATTTCAAAGAATCGATAAGAATATCTCTTTTCATCATCGGATAAGCCACTGGAATCATAATGATACAAACAACTATTTGAAAAACAAAAAAATTATCGTTTACTTTACCGACCAAAAGCGAACTACTATGGAAAAGACATCAAAATCCAAGCCAAAACAAAAATCGAAAAAGACCAAGAAGGCTCCACCCAAAGTTTCTTACCACTATAAACCGGATAACCTGACACTGGAACAATGGCAAATAGCATTACGGCAGCAAGCAGCCCAGAAAGAGAATTTCGCCATCAGTGAAATGAACGCGAAAGAATATCCCGGTTATTATCGGGTAGCTAATCCGGTTTCACACAATGAATACCGAGTGGTGTTCCGAGGTCACGAAAGCCCATGGAACTATTGCTCGTGCATGGATTTCAAGACCAGCCAACTAGGAACCTGCAAACACCTGGAAGCCGTAAAACTATGGATAGCCGAAAAACGGAAAAAAATCCATCGGGAACAACCATCCTATACATCGGTCTACCTCTCCTACCGGAAAGAACGGAAAGTCTGCCTACGTATCGGTACAGACAATGCCGAGGAGTTCCGTCAACTGGCACAACCCTACTTCACTCCGGAAGGAGAGATGCGTCCGGAAAGCCTCAATACGATTTCAGAATTTCTTCATAAGGCCTTCCAACTGAACAACAGTTTCCGATGGTACAACGACGCCTGGGACTTCATCGCCGAAAAACGGGACAAACGTAACCGGGAAAAGTTCCTGGAAGAAGAAAATACCGATGCCATCTTCAATTCTCTACTCAAGACCCGTCTATTCCCCTATCAGAAAGAAGGAATCCGTTTCGCGTACCGGGCCGGCAAATCCATCATAGCCGATGAAATGGGTCTCGGCAAGACTATCCAAGCCATCGGAACCGCCGAACTGATGCGGAAACAGGGACTGGTTTCTTCCGCACTGATACTCTGCCCTACTTCTTTGAAATACCAATGGAAAAAGGAAATCGAAAAGTTTACCGATGCGGATGCCATCGTGATAGAAGGCAACCACCTGAAACGGAAAGAACTGTACAAGGCGGAGGAATTCTACAAGATTGTTTCCTACAACAGTGCCTGCAAGGATATCCAGGTCATGCGTTCACTCACCACCGATTTGCTCATCATGGACGAAGTACAACGGCTCAAGAACTGGAATACCCAGATAGCCAAGGCTGCCCGACACATCGAATCTGCGTATGCCGTCGTACTTTCAGGTACTCCCCTGGAAAACAAACTGGAGGAACTGTATTCGGTTGTCCAGTTCGTAGACCAGTATGCCTTAGGACCTTATTACCAGTTCGTAGACCAGACCATCATCAAATCGGATACCGGCAAGACAATCGGTTACAAGGGTCTAAATGCCGTAGGCGAGCAACTGCATGATATTCTGCTCCGACGCCGTAAAAAGGACGTAGCATTGCAACTCCCCGAACGGATGGACAAGATATTGTTTGTCCCCATGACGGAACAGCAACAAGCCATGCACGACGAATGCCAAAGTATCGTTGCCCAACTGGTCATGAAATGGAACCGCCAACGCTTTCTGAGCGAGAAAGACCAGAAACGCCTTTTACTGCTTCTGAGCCAGATGCGCATGGTGTGCGACAGTACCTATATTCTGGACCAGAAAAGCCGCTACGATACCAAGGTAGACGAAGTGATGAACATCCTGAACAATGTGTTCGAAAGCAGTGATGAAAAAGTTGTAATCTTCAGCCAATGGGAACGTATGACCCGCCTCATCGCTGCCGAACTGGATAAGCTGGGCATCCGGTATGAATACCTCCACGGAGGTGTCCCTTCCGAAAAACGGAAAGTCCTGATGGAGAATTTCACCGAGCTGCCTGAAAGCCGTGTATTCATTTCTACTGATGCCGGAAGTACCGGACTGAACCTGCAGGTGGCCTCCATCCTCATCAACATCGACCTGCCGTGGAACCCGGCCATTCTGGAACAACGCATCGCCCGCATCTACCGCATCGGACAGCAACGGAACATACAGATCATCAACCTAGTTGCCCCGTCGTCATTGGAAGAACGCATACTTTCTACCCTCAATTTCAAGACTTCGCTTTTCGAAGGTATTCTGGATAACGGTGAAGACAGCATCTTCTTGGAAGGCAGCAAGCTCGACAAGATTATGGAAAACATCGCCTCGTCGTTCGCAACGCCGAAAGAAAAGAACAAAGAGGATGGAACTGTCATCTTGACGGGCGACCAGGAAGAGATAAAACCAAAGACCTCCGCACCCACCGACTCTCCCAATGAAGCGGAAGAAGAAAAAACAGAAAGTGAGTCAGAAAGAAAGGCCACCCTGGAAGAAAAACCCCAGACAGAAGAAGAACTACATGAAGGAATCCTGGAAGAAATGGGAGGAATATCCGACACCTGTGTTTCATCGGAAAAGCCCGCTCCGGCACAGCTCATCCAGCAAGGAGTCTCTTTCCTCAGCGGACTGGCCAAAACACTTCAATCGCCCGAAGCTACCCGTGAACTGGTAGACAGCCTGATTGAAGAAGACAAAGAAACCGGACAGACTACGCTGCGCATTCCGGTTCCGGACAAGGAAAGTGTAACGAATCTACTGAACGCAATCGGAAAACTATTCAGTTAACTTCAGTATCAAAACTGCACATCCCGGTCTTTCCCAAACAATATGGAGGAAAGCCGGGATTTTTTATTTTCTGTATCGCAATTCCCAAAATGCCACAGCCGAAGCCGCTGCCACATTCAATGAATCAACACCGTGGTACATCGGAATGCGGACCACATAATCCGCTTCCGCAATAACTTCATCGGGAAGTCCGTCACCTTCTGTTCCCATTATGAGTGCCAAACGGGGAATCGTCTTCAGTTCCGGATAATCGAGCGGCACAGAACGATCGGTCAAGGCCAAAGCTGCCGTACGGAATCCCATCTCCCGCAACGATGCCACCGGACGAGGAAGCCAGATCCAGGGAACAAGAAATACCGAACCCATCGAGACACGCACGGCACGGCGGTTCAACGGGTCGCAGGAATCCGGCGAAAGCAGGACTGCATCAATTCCCAAGGCTGCAGCCGAACGGAAGATAGCTCCGATGTTCGTTGTATCGGTCACACCGTGGATTACCGCTACCTGATGAGCGTCCCGACAGATTTCTTCCGCACTGCGGGGAACCGGACGACGCATGGCGCAAAGTACACCGCGGGTCAGCGTATAGCCGGTAAGACTTGCCAACAGTTCCCGACTGCCTGTATAGACAGGAATATCCCCTACCCGTTCAAGGATGTCAGCCGCATCGCCCTCAATATGTTTCCGCTCGCAAAGCAAGGCAAGAGGCTGATAACCGGCATCGAGTGCCACCCGGATAACCTTCGGACTCTCGGCGATAAAAATTCCTTTTTCGGCATTCATCCGGTTACGCAACTGGGCATCTGTCAAGGTTCCGAACATCTCGACTCCGGAATGTTCCAGGGAAGTTATTTCAATTACAGGCATGGAAATCTTCTTTTTTCGCCAAAGTTAAGAAAGAAAACTCGCCCATACAACGATTTTTTTCCTACCTTCGCCAATAAAGTAAACAAAAAAGAACCGCCATGATAAAGATATACGGAATGGAAACGTGCCCCGACTGCACGTATGTAGAAGAACAGGTAAAAGGAAACGACAACTATGAAATTATTGACATCGGAAAACATGTAAAGAATCTAAAAGCATTCTTGAAACTCCGAGACAATAATCCAGTATTCGACGAAGCCAAGCAATGCGGAGCAGCCGGTATTCCTTGTTTCGTACTGGAAGACGGTACCGTTACGCTGACACCCGAAGAAGCCGGATTACAACCGCGTCCCATCAGTGAGGGAGCTACCTGTAATCTGGACGGAAGCGGTTGCTGAAACTAATGGACTTATTCCTCATCATAAACGACTTCATCGTATGACAAAGAAAATTCTTTTCTTACACGGATTCTTCGCCTCGGGTGCATGCATTCCGGCCTGTACCTTAAAACAATGTTTTGAAGGTAAAGCCGAAGTACTGACTCCCGACCTTCCCCTATACCCTCAAGAAGCACTCGCATTCATCCGTCGCCTTTGCGAACAGGAACAACCGGATATACTGGTAGGCAACAGCAACGGTTCTTTTCTGGCACAGATAGTAGCTTCATCTTCCGGAATGCCTGCCCTTCTAGGAAACCCATATTTCGAAATGACCCGGTTCCTTTCTGAACGTATCGGTAACCACACATACAAGTCGCCACGGACAGACGGTAACCAACAATTTACTATTACACCAGATTTGATAGACGAATTTGCCGGACTCCAGATTCATCAGTGGGATTTCTGTTCACCTGCCAACCAGAACCAAATTTGGGGACTGTTCGGAGAGAACGATCACCTGGCCCATTATGAGCCGCTGTTCCGGGAACATTATTCACACGTATTTCATTTTCCAGGCGCTCACACCCCCACCGCAGAAGAAGTACAGAAGTATTATGTTCCGTTGGTCAAGAAGCTGATGGAGCTATCGTGCAATGAAAGTTAGGCCACAAACGGTACAGATACCCTGCCTTTGATGCCTGGACACTTCCATTCATCGAGTCCAACCGAAAGCAAGAATATCCGGAAATCTGCAAAAAGGTTGGATAAAAAAGCTGCCTAACGTTGATTTTTCGTACATTTGTCCAAAGAAATCAACTATTTTATGAAAACAAGGCAAATCCTTCTATTCCTACTCATTATTTTACAAGGTACTTTAGCCTTTCCATCCATCACCGGCGAGAAGATGGATGAGAGGTTAAAGATACAGGAAGAGAAGCTGGATACAGACTCCAACGATACAGAAGCATTGCGGGAAATCAGTTACCTTTACCTGCAGAAAGCAGATTACCAGAAAGCTATCGAGTACGGGACCAGACTTTTCAACCGAGGATACGAAAAGGAGGATTACTACGGAAGCATTCTTCAGGCCCATATCTGCTTGGGGCAGGCCTATACCATGACCGGAAACATCAGACTGGCCTATTCCAATTTAGGACAAGCCGAACGACTGGCGCTTACAGCCTATAATGACTCTGCCTTATGTTCCATCTACAACGGAAAAGGCTTGTACGCGCTAAACCTACAAAACGACTGCTATCAGGCCCTTGAATACTTCTTCAAAGGGCTTGAAACGGCCGGACGTATTCCGTACGACAGGCTGACCTCAATATTATTGGCCAACATCAGTTCCGTCTATTACCTGAAAAAAGACACGACCGGACTGAAATATACTTTGGAGTGTTACCGGTTGGGCAACGAGAAGAAAGACAGTTACCTGACCTACTGCGGAGCTGCAACCACAGCCTACATGTACTACCTGAAACAAGACTGGAACAATGCCTTCACTTATGCCCAAGAAGCCGAAAACCTCATGCAGGTACACCAATTCCGGAATCAATCCAACATTTATTCATTACTGGGACATATCTATAGAAAAACAGGACAACCGATACAGGCAGAGACCTGTTACCGGAAAGCATTGAAACGAAAAGACCAGAATGACTGGATTGCCCTATCGGATGCCTGTCAAGGCTACGCCACCCTGTTAATGGAACAGCAGCGCTTTGCAGAAGCCATCCGTCTATTACAGCAGGCAATAACGGAATCCACCCATGTTCCATCCGCCTTATTCCGTATCGGATTACTGCAGAAGTTATCAGCCTGTCTGGAACATGAAGGCTACATAAAGGAAGCTTTGGCATACAGTAAACAGTCCATGGCAGAAGCAGACAGCCTTTACAATGAGGCGAAAGAACGTTCGATGTACGAAATACGTACACGTTATCAGATTGACCAGCATGAAGCAGCCTTGCAACGAAGCAAAGTAGAATTGATCAAAAAAGAGAACAACCTGCGAATACTTTTCATCGGGATTATCACTCTGTCAATCATCGTTGGTATGTTATGGTATCTATATCATCGGAAGAACCGACTGTATATGGCTATCGTACGCCAAAACAGAGAAGCCCTCCGGAGAGAAAAGGAACTCACCCAACGACTCGTGAAACAACAGCAGGAATTGGAATACCCAACCGGCAGCCCGGAAACCCAACAAACGCAGACAGAAAAATATGCTTCATCCACACTCACGACCGACAAGAAAAAAGACCTGTTTCTACGTTTTGAAAAACTCATGACGGAGGAAAAGATATATACGGACAACCTTTTGACGAAAGAAAAGGCTGCCGAATTATTGGGAACTAACCGTACATACCTTTCACAAGTCATCAACGAAGAAACCTCTCAGACTTTCACCCAATACGTAAACAGTTGCAGAGCCAAAGAAGCGGTACGTCTACTTTCCGATCCGGAAAACAATACCCCTCTGAAAGCTATTTCGGCCCAATTGGGTTTCAATTCCATGACCACATTCTATCATCAGTTCCAATTGATAACAGAAATGACACCTGCTCAATACCGCAGCAAGATGAACGATTTGCGGAAAATAGAAGCGGACTCCAAATCCGAATAGACTTCTACAAAAGATACTGACAGGCTTATTTATTACGGTTTTTTATTCAAATACGGCAATTGCCGATATTGGAAGGGTGTATTTACCTTAGATTAAAGATTAATTCTCTTAATTTGTTTGTAAAGAAGTCAAGAGATTACCAACTAATAATCTAAACTAATACAAAATACACATGAAACATTCAACTTACCCCTTCCTGGCATACCTGGCAGGAATCCTGTCTTTAGTTTTCTGTACGGGAATACTTCATGCACAGACCTCAGACCGGACCATTACAGGTATCGTCGTCGATGAACAAGGTGTTCCGCTTCCTGCGGCCCATGTGCAGCAAGTATCTTTGGTATCCGGTGAAGAACTGGCTGCTGTAACAACAGACCTGAACGGACATTTCAGACTGACTTTGTCACAGACAGCTAAAGAAATCCAGGTTTCTTTCGTCGGATACACGACTAAACATGTAAAACTGGACAACGAGACCAGTTATCGCATCACACTTGAGCCTTCTGCTGAACTGATAGACGAAGTGGTTGTGACCGGATATCAAACCATCTCCCGCGAACGGACTACCGGCGCTTTTGCCAAAGTGAATGCCAAACAGCTGGAAAGCCAACGCCTGAATGATATGGAATCACTGATTGAAGGGCGTGTAGCCGGTTACTCGGAAGGTAAAATTCGAGGTATCACTTCCATGAACGGACTGACAACCCCACTCTATGTCATCAATGGTTTTCCAGTAGAAAAAACGACCAATGACGGATATGGAAACTGGGTAGAAGGAGTTCCGGACATCAACATGGAAGACATCGAAAGCATCACCGTATTGAAAGACGCGGCAGCCACCTCCATCTATGGTGCCCGTGCTGCCAACGGTGTGATTGTCATCACCACCAAGAAAGCAGCCAAGGGAACTACCGAAGTAGCCTTCTCGACGACACTCAGTGTACGTCCATATACCTCGGTAGCCAACCATTATTTAGCCAATGCAGCTACCATGATCGGATTGGAACGTGAATGGGCGGAACAAAATCCGAACCTGCATTCAGACAACGCACAGGCCTACGCACAAGGCTTGTTAAATAACATGACCTATCCGACCGGTGGAATCCGTAACCTTCTGAATTATTATGCAGGAAACATCAGCCAAACAGAACTGGAAGCGAACCTGGAAAATCTGGCGCAGTCTCATTACCGCTATTACAATGACATAGCCCGCTATACCAAGCGGAATGAACTCAACCAACAATACAACCTCAGCCTGCGGAAAGAGAGCGACAAAAACTCATTCAGCGCATCGTTAACCTATAAATCCGACAACCTGGAGGATCTGTATTCCGACAACCGGGACCTGGGCTTCAACCTGCAGAATACCACAGAACTTACCTCTTGGCTTACCCTGGAACTGGGTACTTACCTGAACTATGGCAGTGGTACGACACAAAGCTTCGACCCCTTATCGCCCGGATACACGTATATGCCTTACGACGAACTGGTGGACAGCAACGGAAATCCCTATACGAATACCGAGGCCGACCGCTACAGCCAGGCTGACCTGAACACATTACATTCCAACGGACTCTACAACCTGGACATCACACCGCTGGACGAAATGGGTTGGAACCTGACACATAACAAGAACTTCAGTAACCGTACCTTTGCCAGACTGGCATTCAAATTGACCGACTGGCTGAGATATACCGCTTCCTTCCAATATGAATATGCCGACTATTCCAGTGAGCAGCTGAAAAACAAGGAATCGTTTGAGGTGCGGAACCGCGTCAACGGTTTTGCTACATCCGATGCCCAAGAAGGTACCGTATTCAACCTGCCTTACGGAAACATGCTGAAAAATGCCACCAACCGTACGCATGCCTATAATTTCCGGCAGCAGCTGGATTTCAATTATACATTCGGGAAAGTGCATAACGTAACCTTAATTCTGGGAACCGAGACCCGAGAAAACAAACTGGATTACGATGACCGGACTCTCTATAATTTTGACCCAGACCTGTTGACGTATACCATGATAGATGCCAATACCCTGAATAAATTGCAAGGCTTATGGGGATGGGCATCATTTACCCAAAACGATGTTGCATCTGTCCGACAGTTAATCAACCGGTATGTATCCGTCTACAGCAATGCCGCCTATACATTCAACGACAAATATGCACTCACCGGAAGCATACGTTGGGACAAGACGAACCTCTTCTCCACCGGATCCAAATACCAGAAGAAACCTATCTGGTCGGTAGGTGCCGCCTGGAACATCGACCGCGAATCCTTTATCAATCTGGATTGGCTGAACATGCTGAAACTGCGCACCAGCTACGGTATCGGTGGAAACATCGCCAAAGATTCCGCTCCCTACATGACAGCCTACTACGGTAACAATACACATGTAGGTGGCATCACGGGCACCATCGGAAACCGTCCCAATCCAGATTTACGGTGGGAAAAGACCACAACCTTCAATGTCGGTCTGGATTTTTCACTCTTAACGAACAGGCTGAACGGAACCCTCGAGTTCTATAACAAACTGGGAAGTGATTTGCTGGCAAATACCAACGGAGTACCTACCGAAGGAATGGGGTTCTCTACCTATACCATCAATAACGGCCGGATGACCAACCGAGGCTTCGAAGTGACCTTATCGGCCGATGTGATACGTTCCTCAGCCTGGAACTGGAACGTATCCGGCGTATTAGGATATAACAAGAACAAAGTGACTTACGTCAACGTAGAGGCTCCTGTCAGCTACCTGCTGATAGACTATCCGTCGGCCTATCCACGTATCGGAAATCCGTACAACGCCATCTACGGCTACCAATGGGCCGGACTTAGCGCAGAAGGAACTCCTCAAGTATACGATAGCAAAGGAAACCTTTTCACCGACATGGAACCTTCGGAACTGGAGGATCTGATTTACCTCGGAACTACCGTCCCCATATATAGCGGTTCCATTTCCACCAACCTAAGCTACCGTAATTGGGAACTTGCTGCACAATTCCTTTTCGAAGGAGGACACAAGATGAGAAACACCAACCTGGCTTATCTGTCCGGCATGGCACCGGTAAGCAAACAGATTGAGGACCGTTGGCAGAACCCAGGAGATGAAGCGCATACGGACATTCCACGTTATATTTCGAACGAGAACCCGCTGTACAACTACAACCATTACAACATGTACGCCCGTTCTTCCGTCAATGTCATCGATGCGACCAACTGGAAACTCGATAAACTGTCACTCATTTACCGCATACCGAATGAAGTGTGCCAGAAAATACATCTGCGTAACGCACGCATTATGCTGGGTATGGAGAATGTATGGACGTTCGCACGTAGTACAGATGCCAAATACTTGTTGGGAGGCTATGTCAAACCGACTTATCTGTGTGGCATCTATCTGAACTTTTAATATCCTTATTCAAAAAGAAACACCATGATGAAATATCTGCTTATCCAATTGATTTTATGGACAGGGGTTCTGTTCAGTTCATGTACAGACTACCTCAACATTGTCCCCAAAGGGGAAAAGATCCCTACGACACTTGCCGATTTCGAAGCCTTGCTGCGTGATGAATATACCATCGGTCAGACACCGGTTGCCAATGCCTTGTATCTGTTGAACGACCGCTATCTGACAGTAAGCAATCTGAACACTCCCACCTTGGCGACAGCCAACTACATGTGGGACGAGCAAGCGGACCGTATCATCCTCAATAACTCCAGCGAAAACACTTATTACTACCTTTACATGGCTATCGCCAACTGCAACCTTATCATCGAACATGCTCCCACGGCTACCGAGTGTACAGACCAAGAACGTGCAGAAGTGATAGCCTACGCCAAGGTTATTCGTTCCGTCTGCTATTTTACCCTGGTCAATTTCTATGCAGACACGTACGACAAAGAAACTGCCAGCCAGACACGCGGCATTCCGCTGATTACCAGTGCGAACATCAACGCCCCGCACGAACAGGTCAGTGTACAGGAACTGTATGACTTCACCATCAATGACATCAAAGAGGCCATTTCAGCTGGGTTGCCGGAAAAATCCATGACAGTCATTCATCCCAACCTGGGAGCCGCGTATGCGATGCTGGCACGGATATACCTCCAGATGTCCGACTTCGAGCATGCCCTCCAGTATGCCGATAAGGCTTTGGAACAGAATGACCGACTGTTCGACTGGAATGCTTATTACGATCAATACAAAGAGCGGATAGAAGACCCGGACAATTACGACAACCTGCCTACGCCGACAGACTATACATACATAGAAAACTACTATTTCCGTTGCGGAGACAACAGCCCCAACTACAGTTCTTCCGAACTGGCTATTCCGGTAGAACGCGCCAACCGTTTCGAGCAGGGAGATGCACGCTTCTTATCACGGTGGAAATATCGGTCCGTCAATCAAGACACTTACTATGACGGAATCGGTTCAGGTTATTTCAACTGGGGAGGATTGACCACGTGTGAAGTCTATCTCATCAAGGCAGAGTGTCTGGCACGTCAGGCTGTAAACAATGATTTCAGTGAAGCCATGCAGACACTGGATGCCGTACGCATCACCCGTATCCGTCCTGAGTTCTACCAACCGTCCGCCGCATCGACATTACAGGAAGCCATCAGACTGATACGACGCACCAAGGACAATGAACTGATCTTTTCCATTGTTCCCTTTGCCGATGCACGCCGGTTCAACCGGGAAGGAGAATTCGTACAGCCCTTATCAAAAACCTATCAGGGAAAGACCTATACATTATCTCCCCAATCTCCCATGTGGACAATGCCTTTCCCTGCGGGAGCCATCAATAATCCGGGGAACGGAACCATAGAACAAAATGTTTCAAAATAAAAAAGATTAAGTCATGAAAAATTTCAGAAAATTCGGCACGATGCTGATTGGAGTATGCAGCATGATAAGCTGTACATCCAACCCCAATGGATTCATTATCGAAGGAGATGTAGAAGGTTTGCCTGACGGGACCGTGGTACAACTATACCCTGTCTGCCATGAGAGTTCAAGCCCTATAGCCACCGACACACTGCAAGACGGAAAGTTTTTGTTTGAAGGACAAGTAGAAGAACCACTAGCCGCCAGACTCATCGTCAAAGACGGATACGGCTCCACCTCACTCATGTTGAGCAAGGGAAAACAAACACTGACGGGACAGATTACCTCCCAAAAACAAGAAAATAATGTATCGTACGACTTCCAGCAAGTGGACCTGTCCGGCTCAGAACTGACAGACAGATACCGCTCATTAATGGAGGTACGCAACAAACTTGACTCCATTTACAACGAAAAGTCCAAACGATATGAGCAAATCTACGCAGCAGTCAATGCAGCCAGACAAAAACAGAATCAGACTTTGATTGACTCGTTGTTACAATGCGCGGAATACAAAGAAGCAGTGCGAGCCGACAGTCTGTTCTTTGTCAAGGTAAAAGACAGTTATCACAAAGTCATCATGGACAACAAGGATAGTTTCTGGGGTCCACTGATGCTTATCAGCCTGACTACATACCTGACAGAAGCTGACAGCACTTGGTACAAAGAATTTTCTCAAGAGGCACAGAACAGCTATTACGGAAAGATGGTCAAGAATGAAATCTGGCCGGCAGAAAAAAAGGGGTTACAAGCACCCGACTTCCAAGTGACTGCTTCCAACGGAGAACAGACAAGCCTGAAAGAATTGTCGGCAAACAAGAAATACATCTTGATTGATTTCTGGGCCTCCTGGTGTAAACCTTGTCGCAAAGAAATCCCTAACCTGAAAAAATTGTATGAACTGTATGCCGCAAAAGGATTCCAGATTATAAGTATTTCCATCGATAAGAAAGAGAAGGAATGGCAGAAAGCGCTGGATGAAGAGCAACTTTCATGGCCTAATTTCCTCGACAACGGTGAAGTAGCCAGCCTGTACAAAGTGAAATTCATCCCTACAATGTACCTGATAGACGAACAGGGAACCATCGTATGTGAAAATCTGAAAGGAGAAGAACTAAGCAACAAACTGGCCGAACTGTTCAAGTAAAGGAATCAGCATACAAACAAATAGGGCGGGAGTTTGCATCCCGCCCTAAACTATCCTATCAAAACAATGACAATTATTCCTTGATTTCAAGTTCCATCAGCACCGGCAAGTGATCACTATACCCGCCGTGGTAACGTTTGCCCCAATACGTACGAAAAGGAGTATCTCCTCCGTAACGGTCGTCTTCCTCCATCAGGAACGGGAATTTCAGGATATCCACCTTGTCATAACGGGCACGGATCTTCTTGCTGCCCTTCAGCATAAAACCGTTTACAATCATCTGGTCGAGTATCCCCCATTCTCCCCGATAACGGTAAGTACCGTCCGTACGGCCATCCATCAGGTTATACAGCTTATCCTTCTGTACTTTCTTACCTGGCTTGACAGCCCCCAGCACCTCGGCGATGGAGCGGTTGGACGGATAGTCATTGAAGTCACCCATGATAATGACATGCGGACGACGACGGACAGCCATGACTGAATCGGCCGTTTTCCGCAGATACTCCGCTGTAAACAGGCGATAAGGCTCACTCTTCGCTTCACCTCCCGAACGCGAAGGCATGTGGCAGACAAAGACATCCAGCGTATCGCCAGAAACTACCTTACCGCTCACATGCAGGATATCACGGGTCGGTCTTCTGTCAATCTTCTCGGAAGGAATGCGTACAGTCTGTGTACCGAGGTGACGGAACGTTTCCGGCTGATACAGCAAGACGACATCGATTCCCCGCTCATCCGGCGATTCGGTCATCGCATATTGGTAACCCGCTTCGCGCAACGGCGAATTGGACACCAGCTGCTGGACACAGTGTTCGTTCTCCACTTCACACAAGCCGACCAAGTCGGGTACCTGGTCCTCACCGGCAGCCAGAATCACCTTGCCTATCTTATTCAACTTGTCGTAGAAACGAGGCAGGCTCCATCCTTTGGGATTATCCGGCAAAAACTCGTAATCGTTTTTCAGCGAATCATGCTCACAGTCGAACAGATTTTCGACATTGTATTCCATCACGCGGAATTTCTGTTGAGCAACAGCCGGAGCCAACGAGCAACCGGCAGCCAGAAGAAACGCCCAGAATCTATACTTTATACCTTTCATGCCTTTACCGGAATATGAGCCAATACATCCAACAAATGACGCCAGAACTTATCGACGGTAGGAATCAACATCCGTTCGTCGGGAGAATGAACCCCACGCAAAGTCGGTCCGAAAGAGACCATATCCAACGACGGGTATTTCTCCAGGAACAGACCACATTCCAATCCGGCATGGATAGCCTTGATTTTCGGTTCTACACCGAACAGGCGCTTGTAACTTTCTACCGCTACACCCAATATTTCAGACGACGGATTCGGCTTCCAACCCGGATAACCGTCGCCGGTAGTAGTTTCCGCTCCACCCAGTTCGAAAGCGGCACGGATCATCTGCGACATATCCTTGCGTGAAGAAAGGATGGAACTGCGCTGACTGGTTCCTACGATAATCTTCCCGTCGCGCATCTTGATAGATGCCAGATTAGACGATGTCTCCACCAGTCCCGGCATATCCTGACTCATGGCATAAACCCCGTTGTGGACTGCATAAATGGACAAAAGGAAACGTTTCATGGCTTCCTTCTCCATCACTTCCGCACAAGGAGTTTCCGATTCCAGTTCCATCGTCAGTTTCGGTTCAGTAACCGCATATTCATTCTCCACTTCGGCCAGGAAGACATTCAAGTCTACCCGTACAGCTTCTTTGTATTCCATCGGTACGGCACATACGGCATGCGCTTCACGCGGAATGGCATTATGCAGATTCCCTCCATCTATCTCGCACAGACGCAGGTCATAGCGGTTCATCAACTGTACCAGATAACGGTTCAACACCTTGTTGGCATTGGCACGTCCCTTATTGATATCATCACCTGAATGCCCGCCAGTCAATCCTTTCACGGCTACCCGGAAGAAGAAGTACCCAGCCGGAGCCGCTTCCATCGGACAGGGGAACTGGGCCGTAGTACCAGCCCCACCGGCACATCCGATGAAGAGTTCACCTTCATCTTCCGAATCAAGGTTGATCAGAATATCCCCGCTCATGAAACCATCCTTCAAAGCGAAGGCACCGGTCAATCCGGTTTCTTCGTCTACGGTAAACAGACATTCTATCGGACCATGTGCGATATCCTTCGCGTCGAGTACGGCCAGTTCGGTAGCGATACCGATACCGTTGTCGGCCCCCAATGTTGTCCCCTGAGCTTTCAGCCACTCCCCGTCTACATAGGTGCGGATCGGGTCTGTATCGAAATTATGTTCGGTTGTCTTGTTCTTTTCACACACCATATCCATGTGCGACTGTAATACCACCTTCTTCAAATTTTCTTTCCCCGGAGTTGCCGGTTTCATGATCAGCAGATTCCCTGCTTCGTCGGTCTTATACGCCAAACCACGTTCCTGAGCGAACCCAATGAGAAAGGCTCTGATTTTCTCCTCCTTCTTCGACGGACGAGGAACTTGACATACTTCTTCGAAAAAATGAAAAACCGAAGCCGGTTTCAAATCGTTCTTTTCCATAATTGTTCGTTGTTCTTAGTGATTGATTTTTCCTTGTAAAAATTCGTTAAATACATTCGCTTACTTCCTTATAAACACTTTTTTCGGTTCAAAATAAAGCGGAATAGGAACAAAAACTATATCTTTGCACCACAAAAATAATAAGAAATGCTTAAGACTCTCCTTATAACAGTGTTAATAGTTGCTATCTGTATGGCACTATTATCCGTAAAGATTCTGTTCAAGAAAAACGGACGCTTTCCAAATACCCATGTAAGCGGAAGCAAAGCAATGCGACAGCGGGGTATCGGGTGTGTACAGTCACAAGACCGTGAAGCACAGGTAGCGAATCCGCATGCTATCCCAGAACGAAAGAATCTGACCGAAGAGGCTAATGATTAACTATAAATATGATATTCAAATTATTATGAAAAGAATGAAGTATATCCTGAATGGATTTTTGGCACTGGCTATGGTTCTGCTGTTCGCTCAGTGCAGCAACAACCAGAGTACCCCTTCTCAAGCAGTCACTCCGGCAGCAACAGGTGGTTCTACCAACATGAAAATTGCATACGTAGAAATCGATTCCCTGCTGACAAAATACCGTTTCTGGAACGACCTGAACGAACTGATGATTCAGAAAGAAGAGAACATCCGTACTACACTGAATGAAAAAGCCAAGGAACTGGATAGAGAAATGAGAGAATTCCAGCGTAAACTGGAAAACAACGGTTTTGCTACCCGCGAACGTGCTGAACAGGAAAACCTGCGTCTGTCACAGAAACAGCGTGACCTGCAGCAGTTGCAGGAAAAACTGGCTGCCGACTTGCAGACTGAGAACCAGAAGAACAGCCTGCAGCTGCGTGACTCTATCAACTCTTTCCTGAAAATCTACAACAAGACAAAAGGCTATAGCCTCATCATCAGCAATACCGGTTTCGATAACCTGCTGTATGCTGATACGGCTTATAACATCACTCAGGAAATTGTAGAAGGCTTGAATGCACGCTACAACCCAAGTTCAGCCAAGAAATAATTTGTTTTTATAACCTCCTAAAAAGACTGCTCCATGTAACGTGTGGAGCAGTCTTTTTTATACTTGAATGTCAGGCAACCTGTTCATTTCCTGACCTTCTCCTGATAAACCTTTGCCCGGTCTACAACTTCATTCACGAACTTATAGGTTTCCATGCCTCGGAAATACCCGTTCTTACAGACTGGATCCTGATAATATTCCTCATGGCTCTTCAGTAACATGTAATGAGCCACATGATGCTCCCATCGGTACTTGTCATGTCCGTATTTCTCGGCCAAAGCCATGGCATCGGTCACATGTCCGACCCCTGCATTGTATGCCGCCAATACGAACTTCACCTGTTCATCGGCATCCGCAACCTTCGAGAAAATCTGTTTCAGGTTAGAAATGTATTTGGTAGCCGCCTTCACACTCTCTTCCGGATCCTGCTCCTTTCCGGCCGGTACTCCTAAAGCACGTGCTGTAGCCGGCATCAGCTGCATCAATCCCTTGGCTCCCGCCCACGATACGACCGTCGGATCAAAATTAGACTCCGTATATGCCAGGGAAGCCAACAGACGCCAGTCCCAGCCGATTTCTTTGGCATATTTCCGGAAAAGGTCATCAAAATGTGATATTTTCCCATCTTTCAGAGACAAGTAATCACTATGTACAGTATGCTTCTCCAACTCAAAATAGCGTTGGGCACTTGCCTTGAAAGCCGCCGAATTGATATTTTCCCGATGCCAGGAATCAGCAGCTTTGGCAAGTAAAGGAGAAGTTTTCCGCACCGCCCACGAAGAACGTTGGTCAAAGCTGATTTCCAGACTGATGTCCAGATTCGGGTAATAGGTACGGTTTATACGGGCCACCTCATTGGTAGCTACCGTATAATTGATTTTTCCTTCAGCTACCCAAGTAATCAAATCTTCCGCCGATACACTATCCGAACTGATTTCTGTAATCCGGATACCTCCCCCTAACTCTTCGTCCAGATTTTTCAGACGAGAACGGTATTTCCCCGGATTGACGTAAACTTCCTTTCCCACCAGTTCTGTCACATCCTTCAAGGCCCCTCGCCCTTTCCTCTGCACAATTACCTGGTGTGTAATATTCTCTTCACCACAATAAATCAGGCTGTCTTTCCGATGGTTTGTAACAGCTAGATTATAAGCTATCAGATCACCTTCCCCGTTCAATAACATCCGGACCAGTTCCGCCTCATCTCTGGCAGTCTTCACCTCCAGTTCCAGTCCCAGAGATCTGGCAAACTGCTGAGCCAGTTCATACTGAAATCCCATCGGCTCTCCCCGATAATTAAAATATGAAGTAGAACTGTTGATGGTAAGCACTACCAACTTTCCAAGCTCCTGAATCTGAGGTAAATCTATGTGAGAAACCGTTTCTTCTTTCTGCCCTCCCTTGGACTTACAGGCACATATTCCGATAAGAAAAGACAGACAACAACAGATGAGTAAACGAAGTTTCATCGTCCGACAATTTTTTCGATATACATCTTCAGAATTTCAATGGCTTTCTTATTATGTCCACCTTGGGGTATAATCAAATCGGCTACCCGTTTGGCCGGCTCTATAAACTCAAGATGCATCGGTTTCAAGACTTTTACATAACGATCCATCACAGCCTCGGCAGTACGCCCGCGTTCCAGGACATCACGCTGGATAACCCTGATAAGCCGTTCATCGGGGTCAGCATCCACAAAGATACGCAAGTCCATCTGTTTGCAAAGCTTACGGTCACTCAAGGCCAGAATTCCTTCAATAATGACAACCTTCCTAGGTTCCACATGAACCGTCTCAGGCTGACGCGTACAAGTGAGATACGAATACACCGGCTGTTCGATAGGCTGTCCCTTACGTAACTGAGCGATGTGTTTCGACAACAAGTCCCAATCGAAAGCATTCGGATGGTCGAAGTTGATGTTCTGACGTTCTTCCACCGGCACCATGCTGCTGTCCTTATAATAAGAATCCAATGGAAGCACCGCTACTTCGTCGGCAGAAAGGCTTTCGACGATTTTTTTTACAACTGTAGTCTTTCCGGAGCCCGTTCCTCCGGCAATTCCAATGATAATCATATCGTTTATTCAATAATTAATTATATTTTTGCATCGTACATACAAAAATACGATAATTCATAAAATAAACAACCATGTTGAAACACATTGTTTTATTCAAATTGAAAGAAAGCCTCAGCGCTGCAGAGAAACAGGATGTGATGAACCGCTTCAAGACCGCCATTGAAGCATTACCGGCTACCATTACTACTATCCGACATATTCATGTAGGATTCAATATCAATCCGGACGAACAATGGGACATCTGTCTGGACAGTGAATTCGATACATTGGAAGATATGAAAGCCTACTCCATACATCCGGCACATTTGGCTGCAGCCGGTCTCTTGAAGGAAGCCAAAGAAGAACGGGCATGCACAGACTACGAGTTTTAATGACGATTTGCGCAAAAAACGAAAAATAATCTGATAATTATTTGGATTTTCAAATCGCATACTTTATTTTTGCCACAAACAAGAAGAAAAACTGTATATGATTTACACTGCAGCACATCATCATCCTCATCATTACCTACGCAAATGACGGTAGGCTGGATGGTCGTGTGGTCACCCCATAGAAAGGCTTGCCGTATAACGGTAAGCCTTTTTTCATTCATGACAGACAATAAAAATTTAAACTATAACTATTATGCTTAGAATCGCCGTACAATCCAAAGGCCGCCTGTTCGAAGATACTATGGCCTTGCTTGCAGAAGCCGACATTAAATTACCGACTTCGAAACGTACCTTATTAACCCAGTCATCTAATTTTCCGGTAGAAGTCTTGTTCCTGCGCGACGACGATATTCCCCAATGTGTAGCCAATGGTGTAGCTGATTTGGGAATTGTAGGAGAAAATGAGTATGCAGAACGAAACGAAGACGCAGAAGTAGTATACCGTTTAGGGTTCAGCAAATGTCGGTTGTCACTTGCCATACACAAGGAAATTGAATACCCCGGTTTAGAATGGTTCAACGGACGTAAGATTGCTACTTCCTATCCAGGCATTCTGAAACGTTTCCTTAATGAAAAGGGTATCCAAGCTGATATCCACGTCATCACAGGTTCTGTAGAAATTGCTCCAGGTATCGGACTGGCTGATGCCATCTTTGACATTGTAAGCTCCGGCTCTACCCTCATCAGCAACAATCTGAAAGAAGTGGAAGTGGTCATGAAGAGCGAAGCCTTACTTATCGGTAACAAGAATATGACAACCGAAAAGCAGGAAGTACTGCAGGAGCTTCTGTTCCGTCTGAACGCCGTAAAAGCAGCCGAAGATAAAAAGTATGTTCTGATGAATGTACCGACTGATAAAATCAAAGAAATCATTGAAGTCTTGCCAGGTATCAAAAGTCCGACCATCATGCCATTGGCAACCGAAGGATGGAGTAGTATACATACCGTACTCGACCAAAAATGTTTTTGGGAAATTATCGGGAAACTGAAAGCCATCGGTGCTCAAGGCATCTTGGTTCTGCCTATTGAGAAAATGATACTCTGATACCTACCGGACAGCATTCTACATGTCTTACCCCTTAAAAACCAACAACCATGAATATCATAACTTACCCCGAACGTTCTCAATGGAACGACCTGCTGCGCCGTCCCACCCTCAATACAGCTACTCTGCGTGAAACCGTTCTCGATGTATTGGAACGCGTACGTACAGAAGGCGACAAAGCCGTCATCGAATATGAAGAAAAATTCGATCATGTACATTTGGATAACCTGACTGTCTCCGAAGAGGAGTTTGCCGAAGCAGAAAAAGCAGTCAGTATCGAATTGAAGGCTGCCATCATGCTGGCCTTCAATAATATCAGAAAATTTCATGAAGCACAGAAATTTGAAAGCAAACCGATAAATACCCTACCAGGAGTAACCTGCTGGCAGAAAGCTGTAGCTATCGAGAAAGTCGGACTGTATATACCGGGAGGAACGGCTCCTCTATTCTCTACTGTATTGATGTTAGCTACTCCAGCCCAAATCGCCGGATGTAAAGAAATCGTACTCTGTACTCCTCCCAACCGTGAAGGAAAAATCCATCCCGCTATCCTCTATGCCGCCAAGATTGCCGGTGTCAGCCGGGTATTCAAAGCCGGAGGCGTGCAGGCCATCGGTGCCATGGCCTACGGTACCAGCAGTGTACCTAAAGTATATAAGATATTCGGTCCGGGTAACCAATACGTCATGGCCGCCAAACAGGAAGTTTCGCTGCACGACGTTGCCATCGACATGCCGGCAGGTCCTTCGGAAGTAGCTGTACTGGCCGATGAAACGGCAAATCCGGTTTTTGTTGCTTCCGATCTTCTTTCACAGGCAGAACATGGTGTAGACAGCCAGTCCATGCTGATTACCACTTCGGCCACCTTGATACGCGCCGTAACTGAAGAAGTGGAACGTCAGCTGGAACAATTACCCCGCAAGGAGATTGCAGCCCGCTCACTGGAACACAGCAAACTGATTCTGATAGACAACATGGAACTGGCTGTAGAGATGATGAACCGTTATGCACCGGAACACCTGATTATCGAGACCAAGAACTACCACGAACTGGCCGAAAAGATAGTCAATGCCGGCTCAGTATTCCTGGGAGCCTATTCTCCGGAAAGTGCGGGTGACTATGCCTCGGGTACCAACCATACTTTACCAACAAACGGTTATGCCAAAGCATACAGTGGTGTAAGCCTGGACAGCTTTATCCGGAAAATCACCTTTCAGGAAATCACCAAAGAAGGTATTGCTACCATCGGTCCAGCCATCGAAGTCATGGCAGCCAACGAATACCTGGATGCGCACAAGAATGCCGTAAGTGTACGTCTGAAAATGTAAATTTAAACCTTTCTGAAACTAATTATGAGACCTTTGCAAGAACTTACGCGGCCGAACATTTGGGCATTGAAACCCTACTCTTCGGCCCGCGACGAATATAACGGAGCTGAAGCATCCGTCTTCCTGGATGCCAACGAAAATCCGTACAACCAACCCAATAACCGTTATCCGGACCCACTCCAGCGAGAACTGAAGAACCTGATTGCTCCAATCAAAAAAGTAAAGAGTGAACAGATATTCTTAGGCAACGGAAGTGATGAAGCCATTGACTTAGTGTTCCGAGCCTTCTGCCGACCAGGTATTGACAATGTAGTCGCCATCGAACCTACCTATGGCATGTATCAGGTATGTGCTGATGTGAATGATGTAGAATACCGCAAAGTACTGCTGGACGAAAACTTCCAATTCAAGGCCGATGACCTGCTGGCAGCCACCAATGACAACACCAAATTGATTTTCCTTTGCTCCCCCAATAACCCAACCGGAAATAATCTGTCACATCCGGAAATTAAGAAACTGCTTCAGGAATTTCAAGGGCTAATCATCGTAGACGAAGCCTATTCAGACTTTTCATCGGCCCCTTCTTTCCTTCAGGTTCTAGATAATTATCCGAACCTGATTATTCTCCAGACTTTTTCTAAAGCCTGGGGATGCGCTGGTATCCGTTTGGGAATGGCATTCGCCTCACCGGAAATCATCGCCCTATTAAGCAAAATCAAATATCCATATAATGTGAACCGGCTTACCCAGCAGGAAGCCATCCAAATGATGCAAAAGTATTACCAAATACAACGGTGGGTAGAATCTCTGTTAGAAGAACGTGACCGCCTGATGGAAGAGTTCAGCAAACTTCCATGCTGTAAACACATCTACCCGTCGGATGCCAATTTTTTCCTAACACGTGTAACTGATGCAAAAAAAATATACAGTTACCTGGTAAGTAAAGGTATTATCGTTCGCAACCGGACCAACGTAACACTCTGCAAGGACTGTCTGCGTATTACTATCGGAACTCGTCCAGAAAATGATGTTCTGCTGGAAGCGTTGAAAAACTTTGAAGGATAAATGTCATGAAGAAGAAAGTTTTATTCATCGACCGTGACGGTACACTGGTCATAGAACCGCCTGTCGACTATCAACTGGACGCTTTCGAAAAACTGGAGTTTTATCCAAAAGTATTCCGAAACCTGTACTTCATCCGCCAGAAACTGAGTTTCGAATTTGTCATGGTTACTAACCAGGACGGATTAGGAACGAAAAGTTTTCCGGAAGATACCTTCTGGCCAGTGCACAACCTGATGTTGAAGAGCTTTGAGAACGAAGGAATTGTTTTCGATAATATCTGCATCGACCGAAGTTTTCCGGAAGACAATGCACCTACCCGTAAGCCCCGTACCGGAATGCTGACCCGTTACTTGAACAATCCGGAATATGATTTGGCAGGAAGTTTTGTCATCGGTGACCGGACAACAGATGTAGAGTTAGCCAAGAACCTGGGATGTAAAGCCATCCTGCTACAACCAGACCGTTCCTCCCTATCGGATGAATTGAAAGAAACTTGCGTACTGACTACAACAGACTGGGACCATATCGCCGAATATCTTTTTGCCGGCGAACGGACCGCTGAAGTAAGACGTACCACCAAAGAAACAGATATCTATATCCGTTTGGATTTAGACGGTAACGGAACCTGCGACATTCATACCGGACTGGGATTTTTCGACCACATGCTGGAACAAATCGGTAAACACGGAGGTATCGACTTGACCATCCAAGTAAAAGGAGACTTGGAAGTGGACGAACACCACACCATCGAAGATACAGCTATCGCACTGGGAGACTGCATCCGACAGGCATTAGGCGATAAGCGTGGTATCGAACGGTACGGTTTCTGTCTGCCGATGGATGATTGTCTTTGTTCCGTAGCTCTTGATTTTGGAGGACGTGCCTGGTTGGTATGGGATGCTGACTTTCACCGCGAAAAAATTGGAGACATGCCTACCGAAATGTTCCTGCATTTCTTCAAGTCATTGAGTGACTCGGCCCGCATGAATCTGAACATCAAGGCAGAAGGACAGAACGAACATCACAAGATAGAAGGTATCTTCAAAGCCTTGGCACGCAGTCTCAAAATGGCGGTGCGAAGAGATGTTTACCACTACGAAGTTCCTTCCAGCAAAGGGATGCTGTAAGCAGACTGTACCCGGTTCTAAATGTTAATTTTCATTTTTAACGGTCAAATTGCTTGCACATATCAAAATTATCGTTACATTTGCAACGAAACAAGAAAAATATAGAACAACAATGAAACAATCTATGGCATATACATTCTTCTGGTGGCGCCTCTTACAACTCCAAAAGTCGTAAGGGAACTCAGTCGTGTGTATATACTTGTATAGAAAAGATATAACCGTAGAAGGCTGTCGTACTTTACGACAGCCTTTTTTTTGTTCATTTTCGGAAAAAATCAATTAATCATATTCCAAAAACAGCTATCGATATGAAAACTTATCAAGTAAACGAAGAAGGATATTACGGCAATTTCGGAGGAGCTTATATCCCGGAAATTCTTCACCGATGTGTCACAAATTTGAAGGAGGCATATCTGAACGTATTGGAAAGCCAGGATTTCAAAAACGAATTTACCCAACTACTGCATGATTATGTAGGTCGCCCATCTCCACTCTACCTTGCTAAACGCCTATCCGAAAAATATGGCTGTAAGATATACCTGAAACGGGAAGACTTAAATCACACCGGTGCACACAAAATCAATAATGCTATTGGCCAAGTACTGCTTGCCAAACGCATGGGAAAGAAACGCATCATTGCCGAAACAGGAGCCGGTCAGCATGGAGTAGCCACCGCTACCGTCTGTGCCCTGATGAACATGGAGTGCATAGTCTATATGGGAAAAACTGATGTGGAACGACAGCACGTCAATGTGGAACGAATGAAGATGCTAGGAGCTAAAGTAGTGGCCGTCACCTCAGGAAACATGACACTGAAAGATGCTACTAACGAGGCTATCCGAGACTGGTGTTGCCACCCTTCCGACACCTATTACGTAATCGGTTCTACGGTAGGACCTCATCCTTATCCCGACATGGTTGCCCGTCTGCAATCGGTTATCAGCGAAGAAATCAAGAAACAGTTGCAGGAACATGAAGGCAGAGATTATCCGGATTACCTGGTAGCCTGTGTAGGTGGTGGAAGCAATGCCGCCGGAACCATCTATCATTACATCGATGATGAACGGGTAAAAATAGTTCTGGCAGAAGCAGGTGGAAAAGGTATAGACACCAACATGTCGGCAGCCACTATCCAACTTGGAAAACTGGGCATCATACACGGTGCAAAGACACTGGTAATGCAAAACAAGGACGGACAGATTCAGGAACCCTACTCCATCTCAGCAGGCCTGGATTACCCCGGTATCGGCCCAATGCACGCAAACCTGGCTCACGAGCACCGTGCCACTGTATTAGCCATCAACGATGATGAAGCTATACGGGCAGCCTACGAACTGACGTTACTGGAAGGTATCATTCCGGCTCTGGAATCTGCACATGCTTTGGGCGCACTCTCCAAAGTATCTTTCCAACCAACCGACATTGTAGTACTGACTGTTTCCGGACGAGGAGATAAAGATATTAATACCTACCTGGCCCACAATCCGTACCAAGACTAATTCATCAAAACAGAAGAACATGAAACAATATACTTATACCACTACTTACAAAACTTTACTGGGAGACCTCCATACCCCGGTAACAACTTACCTGAAGGTACGCGACCTTTTCCCTCAAAGTGTTCTTATGGAAAGTTCCGATTATCATGGAGTAGAAAACAACCGTTCTTTCATCGGATTGAACCCGATAGCCAGCATCTCCATCAGTCACGGAAAAGCTACTGCCAAGTTTCCGGACGGTATCCAAGAAACCAAAGACATCAATGAACAATACCGGGTGGAACAGGTCATCAGTGATTTCCTCACACGTTTCCGAGTAGAAGGAGAATATGCCCACTATTGCGGCCTATATGGTTATACCACTTTCAATGCAGTACGCTATTTCGAGAACATTCCGATAAAAGACAGTACCAGCACCATCAATGACGCTCCGGATATGCTGTATATCCTTTACAAATACCTGATTGTTTTCCATGACTTCAAACATGAAATGGTCTTACTGGAAATGCAGAGTGATAACGAACCCAGTCACATCGACGAAGTAGAAAAAGCCATCTGCAACCGGAATTATACAACTTTCGATTTTCAGGCAGTAGGCCCCACCGTCAGCACACTGACCGATGAAGAACATAAAGCCAATATCCGTAAAGGAATTGCCCACTGCCTGCGGGGAGATGTTTTCCAGATCGTTCTTTCACGTCGTTTCATCCAGCGCTACCAGGGAGATGACTTCAAGCTTTACAGGGCATTGAGAAGTATCAACCCGTCGCCTTACCTTTTTTATTTCGATTTCGGTGGTTTCCGCATTTTCGGTTCCTCACCCGAAACCCACTGCAAAATAGAAAACGGACAAGCTACTATTGACCCGATAGCCGGAACCACCCGCCGTAGCGGAAGCAAGGAAACCGACATCCAACTGACCACAGCCTTGTTAACCGATCCGAAAGAGAATGCGGAACATGTCATGCTCGTCGATTTGGCACGCAATGATTTAAGTCGGAACTGCCATGACGTGAAAGTGGAATTCTACAAAGAACCACAATATTACAGTCATGTGATTCATTTAGTCAGCCGTGTCAGCGGGAAGCTCAATCCCGGAAGCAATCCCATCAAAACGTTCATCGATACGTTTCCCGCAGGAACCTTAAGCGGCGCCCCGAAAGTCAGAGCCATGCAACTCATCAGTGAATATGAGCCACATAATCGGGGAGCATACGGAGGATGTATCGGATTCATCGGGTTGAACAGTACTTTGAACCAAGCTATCACCATCCGTACCTTTGTCAGTCGCAACAACGAACTTTGGTTCCAAGCTGGTGGCGGTATCGTCGCCAAAAGCAATGAAGAGAACGAATTACAGGAAGTCAACAACAAGCTGGGTGCCCTGAAAAAAGCCATTACCCTGGCCGAACAACTTTAATAAAAGCTACCATCATGAAAATAGTCATCATTGATAATTACGACTCATTTACCTACAACCTGAGTCACCTGGTCAAAGAATTAGGTGCCGAAGTCACCGTTTTACGCAACGATTGTTTCCAACTGACAGACCTGGAAGCGTACGACAAGATTCTGCTTTCACCGGGACCGGGTATTCCGCAAGAAGCCGGATTGTTGCTGGAAGTCATCCGTACCTATGTAGGAAAGAAACCCATCCTCGGAGTATGCTTGGGCGAACAGGCTATCGGAGAAGTATTCGGAGGTAAACTTACCAACCTGAGCGAAGTCTATCATGGCATCCAAAGCCCTATCCGTATCACAGCCTCCGATTACCTGTTCGAAGGACTTCCCGAAGAAATTCCAGTCGGCCGTTACCATTCATGGGTAGTAGACCGGGAGAACTTTCCCGATACCTTGGAGATAACCGCCGTCAGTCAGGAAGGTTACATCATGGCAATCCGCCACAAGAACTTCGATATACGGGGTATCCAGTTCCATCCGGAATCGGTATTGACTCCCGACGGAAAAAGAATCATCAGCAATTGGTTGAATCACGCATGAAAAGATAAAGTCGTATGAAAGATATATTGAAAAGACTCTTCAATCACGAAGAGCTGACTAGAGAAGAAGCCTGTAACTTGTTACAGAATATTACCCGCGGATGCTACAGCGATATACAGATAGCCTCCCTGCTGACCGTCTTCCAGATGCGCGGTATCAAGGTTGATGAACTGATAGGTTTCCGCGATGCCTTGCTTACAACCCGTGTACCGGTGGACTTGAACGCTTACCAACCGATTGACATCGTAGGAACAGGAGGAGACGGTAAAAACACGTTCAACATTTCCACCTGCGCCTGCTTCATCGTAGCCGGAGCCGGGTATCACGTAGCCAAACACGGAAACTACGGTGCGACTTCTGTCAGCGGCGCCAGCAACGTTATGGAAGCCCACGGAGTAAAATTCACGAATGACCCGGACAAATTGATTCGTTCCATGGAAGAATGTAACATGGTCTACATGCACGCCCCCCTCTTCAATCCGGCCATGAAAAGTGTCGCTCCGGTACGAAAAGCCTTGCAGATACGAACTATCTTCAATCTGCTGGGACCTCTGGTGAATCCTTGCTTACCTGCCTATCAGCTGTTGGGAGTAGCCGACTTACAACAAATGCGCCTTTACACCAATACCCTACAGAAACTGGGTATCGGATTCGCAGTAGTCAACAGCCTGGACGGTTACGACGAAATTTCACTGACCAACGAATTCAAGGTTATGACCAACCATTACGAAACCATCTATTATCCGGAAAGACTGGGATTACAGATAGCCCCGCAGGAAGCTCTTTCTGGTGGAAATACACCGGAAGAAGCGTCACGGATATTCGATGACGTCCTCTACAACCAGGCAACAAAAGCCCAGACGGACTGTGTCATCATCAATGCCGCTTTTGCCATCCAGGCCATCAATCCGATGATGCCAATCGATACCTGTATCGGTACAGCCCGCGAGACCTTGGAAAGCGGAAAAGCACTGACCATCTTCCGGAAATTCATCGAACTGAACAGTTGATAACCTAACACGAACGTATCACCATGAAAGAAGATATTCTACAGACCATCATCGCCCACAAACGGGTGGAACTGGCCGCTCAAGAAGAGGCCGTACCCATGGCACATCTTGTCCAGCAACTGGACACCCCATCGGACGGTATCAGCATGAAAGCTTCATTGGCTTCCTCACCTTACGGAATCATCGCCGAATTCAAACGGAAATCCCCTTCAAAAGGCTGGATAAACGCTGAAGCCGACGCCGGTACCATCCCTGCCAGTTACGAGACAAACGGAGCTTCCGCCCTTTCCATCCTGACCGACGAAACTTTCTTCGGCGGAACACTGAAGGACATCCGTACTGCCCGCCCTCAGGTGAATCTACCGATTCTTAGAAAAGATTTCATCATCAGCGAATACCAGTTGTATCAAGCAAAACTGATAGGTGCAGATGCCATTCTGCTGATTGCCGCCTGCTTGACACCTCAGCAGTGCACATCCCTGGCCCGTACAGCCCATGAATTGAAACTGGAAGTTCTACTGGAAATTCATACGGAAGATGAATTGACTTATGTGAATGACCATATAGATATGGTAGGAGTCAACAACCGTAACCTAGGTACTTTCCATACCGATGTAGAAAACTCATTTCGCCTGGCAGAGAAACTTCCGGATAACTATCTGTTGGTGTCCGAAAGCGGTATCTCTCGACCGGAAACAGTCATCAGTCTACGTACAGCCGGATTCCGGGGATTCCTGGTGGGAGAAACATTTATGAAAACGGACCAACCAGGAGAAACATTGTCTCATTTCATCAACGAACTAAAAGTATGCTTATAAAAGTATGTGGCATGCGGGAGGCCGATAACATCCGTGAAGTAGAACAATGTGAAATAGATTGGATGGGATTCATCTTTTTTACTCACTCTGTCAGGTACATTGACTTCCGTCCGAAATACCTGCCAGTCCATGCGCGCCGTGTAGGTGTATTTGTCAACGCTGATTTCAAAACCATAATTGACAAGATACAAGAATTCGGGTTAAATCTAGTCCAGTTGCACGGAATAGAACCACCGGAAACCTGTCTGCAATTAAAACAATCAGGAGTCAAAATTATCAAAGCATTTGCCATCCGTTCCGCCAAAGATTTCCAACAGACAGCGGCATATACCGATGTTTGCGACTACTTCCTTTTCGATACACCCTGTACAGGCTATGGAGGATCCGGCAAAAGTTTCGACTGGAGCCTGCTCCAACACTATCAAGGGAAAATACCTTTCCTATTGAGCGGAGGAATCCGATCGGAAAGTTTAGACGCATTAGCCTCTTTCCATCATCCAGCCTGGGCAGGCATCGACCTGAACAGTGGATTTGAAACGGCACCTGCCTATAAAGATGCCACAGCATTAAAAACATTTATTAAACAATTCAAAACATTACAACCATGAACCGTATCAACCAATTATTCAACGAAAAGAAAACACCTGTCCTCTCCTTGTATTTCTGCGCTGGAACCCCGACTTTAGAAGGAACAGCCAAAGTTATCCGTACTTTGGAAAAGAAAGGCATCGATATGATAGAAATCGGAATCCCGTTCAGTGACCCAATGGCAGACGGTCCCGTCATTCAAGATGCAGCTACTAAGGCACTCCGAAACGGCATGACTTTAAAACGACTGATGGAACAACTGAAAGATATCCGTAAGAATGTCCGGATTCCACTGGTATTTATGGGGTATCTGAATCCGATTATGCAATACGGATTCGAACATTTTTGTCAAGATTGTCAGACATGCGGAATCGACGGTGTAATTATCCCTGACTTGCCGTTTAAAGACTATCAGCTTGAATATCGTCCGATTGCCGAAAAATACGATATTAAAATCATCATGTTAATCACTCCTGAAACCAGCGAAGAACGAATCCGGCAAATTGACCGGCATACAGATGGCTTTATCTATATGGTTTCTTCGGCAGCTATTACGGGAACCCAAAAAGATTTCAACGAACAGAAACAAGCTTATTTCAGACGCATCGAAGCCATGAATCTACAACATCCACGGATGATTGGGTTCGGTATCTCCAACCGACAAACATACGAAGCCGCAACATCGCACGCAGCCGGATGCATTATCGGAAGCAAGTTTGTGACTTTATTGGAAGAAGAACAAGGAGATGCCGAGAAAGCAGTAGACAGACTGTTGGAAGCCCTAAAATAACCATTTTGTCATTTTAACAAGGTTCGAATTGCATATAAAAGCAAAGATTACTATCTTTGTGGCAAAATTCAGCGTGTATTATGATAAAATCAGACTATCCTTCCGTTTTGTTGATATATACCGGAGGAACCATCGGTATGATTGAAAACCCAGAAACAGGTGCTTTAGAGGCCTTTAATTTCAATCAGCTACAAGAAAATGTACCCGAGCTGAAACGTTTCAACTGCCGGATTTCGGTCTATCAGTTCAGTTCGCCGATTGATTCCTCCGATATGGAACCTGCTTTATGGTCGAAACTGGTAAAAATCATCCAGTATAATTATGACAGTTTTGATGGTTTTGTCATCCTTCATGGAACAGATACCATGGCCTATACCGCCTCCGCGCTGAGTTTCATGCTGGAGAATCTGGCTAAACCCGTTATCCTGACCGGAAGCCAACTTCCCATCGGAGTTTTGAGAACTGACGGGAAGGAAAACCTGATTACTTCCATTGAAATAGCTGCTGCCAGACATCCGGATGGAACAGCGGTTGTACCAGAAGTATGCATCTTTTTTGAGAATCATCTGCTACGTGGAAACCGTACCACAAAAATCAATGCCGAAAATTTCAATGCTTTCCGTTCCTATAATTATCCGGCATTAGCCACAGCAGGCATTCATATTAAATATGAATATGACCGCATCCGGAAAGTTGACCCTAAACTGCCGTTGCATGCCCACTATGTATTTGATACGAATGTCATCATCCTTACCTTGTTTCCAGGCATTCAGGAGAATATCATCCGCAATGTATTGGAAACGCCCGGACTGAAAGCAGTCGTTCTGAAAACCTACGGTTCAGGGAACGCTCCTCAAAAGCCTTGGTTTATCCAACTTCTGAAAGACGCAACCTCTCGAGGAATCATCATCATCAACATTTCCCAGTGTCAGACAGGTATGGTGGAAATGGCCCGCTACGAAACCGGACTTCACCTGCTGGATGCCGGAGTCATCAGTGGTTACGATGCTACGGTAGAAAGTGTACTTACCAAACTGATGTTCCTGTTAGGCCACAAACTTAGTACACGCGAAGTACGCAATGAAATGGCCCGTTGTCTGGCCGGAGAATTTACACGTCCTGAATTGTAACGGCATTGTAACATCTATTTCATAAGAGAGAAACAAACGATGCTCACCTTTGCAAAAAGAAAATAAATCCGTTACTTTTGTAACTTATAAAAAGGATGAGTATGAATGATTATCGTATTTTAGTGGTAGATGATGAAGAAGATTTGTGCGAGATTCTGAAATTCAATCTCGAAATGGAGGGCTATATAGTAGATACAGCCAATTCGGCAGAAGAAGCATTGAAGTTGGATTTGACCTCCTACAATCTGTTGTTACTGGATGTCATGATGGGCGAAATATCTGGATTCAAGATGGCCAGCATGCTGAAAAAGAACAAAGACACAGCAGGAATTCCCATCATTTTCATTACGGCCAAAGATACAGAAAACGACACCGTCACGGGTTTCAATCTAGGAGCAGACGATTATATATCCAAGCCCTTTTCACTGCGTGAAGTTATCGTACGCGTGAAGGCTGTTCTCCGCCGTACCAACACTGTACAGAAAGAACCAGAACAGCTACAATATAAAGGATTGGTTATCGATATTCCCAAGAAAAAGGTTACCATCGATGATACCGAAATTCCGCTCACCAAAAAAGAATTTGAAATTCTGCTGTTACTTTTGCAAAACCAAGGACGTGTTTTCTCTCGTGAAGATATCCTTACCAAGGTATGGCATGACGAAGTTTACGTACTAGACCGCACCATTGACGTAAACATTACTCGTCTGCGTAAAAAAATTGGCAATTACGGAAAGTATATCGTTACCCGCTTGGGATATGGATACTGTTTCGAGTGCGAATAAAAGGAGGAGAACTGTACCATGACCAAACTGACATTCCGTATCCTGTCGTTCAGCCAACGGCTGTTCATCTCTGTAATTCTGCTGTTCATCGCTTTTGCAGCGTGTTTCATGATTTTCCAATATCAACGGGAAAAATCATTCAAGACAGAACTGCTTAATACCCAGCTACAGAACTACAACATCCAGTTATATGATTACCTGACTGACAGTGGAAAACTGGACATGGACTCGCTACAGAAATATGTAGAAAGACATTTGATTCCCAACCTGCGTGTCACTATTATCCAACCGGATGGAAAAGTTATTTATGACAACTCCAGTGACAAATGGGAACATTTTGCCAATCATGCTTCCCGCAAAGAAATACAGAGCGCCCTGATACAAGGAAGTGGTTATGCCATCAGCCGACGTTCAGAGAGTATCCAGGGAGAAGAATATTTCTATTCGGCTCATTATTTCCCATCACACCGATTAATTATCCGCTCGGCACTTCCTTATAATCTCAGTCTGACTGAACACTTGAAAGCAGATTCCAACTATATCTGGTTTACTTTGGTAGTCAGCCTGATTCTGGCTGTTATTTTCTACCGCTTCACCAACAAGTTAGGCATGTCTATCACCAAGCTACAGCAGTTTGCCATGAAAGCAGACCGGAACGAACCGATAGACATGGAAATTCTACAGACCTTTCCCAAAAATGAGTTGGGAGAAATCTCACAACATATCATCAAAATCTATAAAAGACTTCATAGAGCCAAAGAAGCCCTTTATATTGAACGAGAAAAATTGATTTCTCACTTACGTACCTCACATGAAGGGTTGGGAGTCTTTACCCAAGAACGGAAGGAAATCCTGGTAAACGACTTGTTCACCCAATATTTCAATAACATATCCGACCAGAATCTGCGATCAACCAACGATATATTCTCTATACCGGAAATCAAGCCGTTTGTTGACTTCCTACAAAAGAATCAAAGTAATTACAGCAAGGAAGAAAAGCGGACATCATTACACATCAGTAAAAACGGAAGAGTCTTTTCTTTGGAGTGCATCCTTTTTCAAGACCTTTCTTTCGAAATCTCCATCAACGATGTAACCCAGGAAGAAGAACAGGCACGTCTGAAACGACAGCTGACCCAAAACATTGCCCACGAACTGAAGACCCCAGTGAGCAGTATTCAAGGATACTTGGAAACAATACTTAGCAACCCGAACATTTCCCCGGAAAACATGCATACGTTCCTTGAAAGAAGTTATGCCCAAAGTAACCGGTTGACAACCTTACTCCGGGATATTTCCGTACTGACCCGTATGGACGAAGCCCCAGATATGGTGGAACGGGAAAGTATTGACCTCAGCAAAATTGTAAAAGACATGCTCAACGAGGTAGCTTTAGGACTCGAAGAGAAACAGATTCGTGTCATCAACCTATTACCTCCTCGCCTGATACTGGTCGGAAATCATTCATTGGTTTATTCCATTTTCCGGAATCTTACCGACAATACTATCGCATATGCCGGTACCGGAGTACAGATTACCATCAACTGTTTCCGCGAAGACGACAGATATTATTATTTCAGTTACTCGGACAACGGAGTCGGTGTAGCCGAAACACATTTGAACCGCCTGTTCGAACGCTTCTACCGGGTCGATAAAGGACGTTCCCGCAAATTGGGTGGTACAGGATTGGGATTGGCCATAGTGAAGAATGCTGTTTTGTTCCACGGAGGAACTATCTTCGCTAAAAAAGCTCCACAAGGAGGTCTGGAATTTATCTTCACCCTTCAGAAACACAAAGAAGGCTAACAGAAGCCTTCTCACTTTACGCCCCATGTACAGACAAAATCCGAAGTAACCAGATACGATAAGTCAAAACTCCGGTTCATACCTGTCCGATACTCCCGGGCATGCATCGTACCGGATACTTGGGGCAGGAAAGGTAATATCTGCAAATGGGCCAAGAAATCGACCTCATCGGTCTCCAACAACTTGAACAGGGTCTCTTTACCCGACCAATACAGCAACGCTCCTTCCAACTGCCGCTCCGGCGATAAGTCTTCCCTCTCCAGGAATTCATCCGGACGGATAAACCGGGAGGTGACTTTCAACACTCGTTCCGCCACTTGTTCAATATCTATTCCCGGCAAGGCAGAAGAATGAATGCCCACTGCCGCATATCCTCTGGTATGTGAAATAGAAATCCGTCGGAAATCACCCGGCAGATAAGGTTGCCCCGACGGCAGATGAGCGATAGCAAGTTCCTCGCCTGCTACCAAGACCTTCAACAACACACGTACAGCCAGATATTCCAGCTTACGTGAAGGCGATTTCAGGGCTTCCATTTCAGTCTGATAGGGTAAATCACTCACCAGCATCGCACGGAGTTCTTCCGGAGATTCTGTTATTTTCCAAATACCCCATAAGGCCCCTTCAGACGACCATTGCTTCCAGATAGGCATATTTATACTTCTTTCTTTACTTCTTCAGCCGGTAGTGATTCCTCAGGGACCACAATGACCTTTATTTTCAAGATACGGCGTGCATCCATTTCCAATACCTCGAAACGATAATTCCCATACGTAAGCACCTCATGCAGTGCCGGGAACTCGCCTTTCAGTTCCAGTAACAGCCCGGCAAGTGTATCAGCATCTCCCGCCGCTTCGGAAAAATCATCCGGATTAATCTTCATGATTTTATAGAAATCGGATAACAGTGTCTTGGCTTCAAATACATAAGTATTCTCAGACAAGCGCACATACGTCCGTTCCTCATCATCATATTCGTCATTGATTTCGCCCACTATTTCTTCAATGATATCTTCCATGGTAATCATACCGGAAGTTCCTCCAAATTCATCTACGACAATAGCGATATGTACCTTATTCGTCTGGAAATCACGAAGCAGGTCATCTATCATTTTGGTCTCTGGAACAAAAAATGCCGGCCGGATAAGATTCTGCCATTTAAAATCGGGCCCTTTATCCAAATAAGGCAGCAAATCTTTGATATAAAGAATACCTTTGATATTGTCGCGTGAGTCTTCGTATACCGGAATACGAGAATAAGCATTCTCTACGATACATTTCAAGACATCCGGATAAGAAGTATCTATCGAAAGATCAACCATATCCAATCTCGAAGTCATCACCTCTTTTGCTGTCTCGCCACCGAAACGGATAATTCCTTCCAACATATTACTTTCTTCAGATATTTCATTCTTATCAGTCAGCTCCAATGCATGAGACAATTCATCGACAGAAATATTGGAAACTTTCTTTTTCCGTTGAGCCAGTTTATTGACAATGAAACCAGATTTCATCAATAATGAAGAAACAGGACGGAAAACAGAACGCAACACATAAATGACCGGCGCAGACTTTCTACAAAAAGCCAAAGTATGCTGGGCAGAAAAGATTTTCGGCATAATTTCACCGAAAAGCAGCAGCAAGAAAGTAAGCAGGACAGTAATGACCAGAAATTCCAGAATCTGTGCGGAACCAAAATCAACAACTTCCTCAAAGAAGTAATTACAAAGCATGATAATGGTCACATTCACAAAATTGTTCGAAATAAGGATGGTAGCCAACAAACGTTCCGAATCATTCAGCAACGCCTTGATTTTCTTATCGGAACGATGTTCCTCCTCTTCAATGGAATTAAGGTCAGACGGAGACAGTGAAAAAAAAGCAATCTCCGAAGCAGACACAAATCCAGAAGCGTAAAGCAGAACTACTACCAAACACAATGCAATGATGGCCCCCACAGAAGGAGGCATGACGGTTACTCCGTCACATAAATCCGCCAAGCGGCATAAATACGAGTCCGGGTCCAAGGAAAATAATTTTAGTTAAACATCTGTTTCTTAAAAAGGCAAATCATCCGATTCGGATGCTACAGACTGGGCGACAGACGGCTGGGTTGCAGCAGACTGTGGAGCAACCGGCTGACCAGCAGGTTGCTGTGCCGCACGGGTCAGCATCTCCATATTATCACCGAAGATTTCCACTACATACCGTTTCACCCCATTCTGGTCGTCATACGAACGGCTTCTGATTTTTCCTTCTATATAAAGTTTATCGCCCTTGCGGACATATTTCTCGGCCACCTCGGCAAGTCCTCTCCACAAGACGATATTATGCCATTCGGTACGTTCAGGCACCTGCGTACCATTGGCCAATGTATATCCACGGTCCGTTGTAGCCAAAGGGAATGTGGCTACCGCTACACCGCTGTCCAGATAACGTACTTCAGGGTCTCTCCCTACATTACCTATCAACTGTACTTTATTCAATGACATGATTCTAACGATTTTGGTTCAAAATTAGAGAAAAAAAACGAGATACCAAGCGTGACACCGGAAATTTGTGCAAATCATCGACCCGGACCCGCAAGTAACCCGGAAGTTCATAATCGTCGGCTTCCAGTGTCACCCCGTAACAATTGGCATAAATTACCCGATGAGACAAGACATGTTTCACGTTTTTCTCTATCAAACGCACGTCTTTCACCGGATTTCCCTGTAATAATGTAAAAAAATCATCCGAAGCGAGTAATTTTTCTGCCTCCATCGCCTCCGAAGTCTCAATCAACGGAAATTCATACAGATTCTGCCAAATATCTCCGGACGGTCTTTTACGGAGATAAGTATACTCCCCCGTACATACATATATATAATGGAAATAACGAGGAATCACTTTCGTTTTATGTTGCTTGCAAGGAAGTACATCCACCTTTCCGGTCTGCAACGCTACACAACTGTCATTCAACGGACAGAACAGACACGAAGGTGAAGATGGTACACACTGTATCGCTCCAAAATCCATGATAGCCTGGTTGTAAAGTGCCGGATGTTTTCTGTCCAACAACTCATCCGCCAGTCCGGCAAAAAGTTTCTTTCCTTTTGTGCTGTCTATCGGTTCGTCTATCCCCATCCAGCGCGAAAGTACCCGGTATACATTTCCATCCACCACCGCACATGGCAAGTCATAGGCAAATGAACAAATGGCAGCAGCCGTATAATCGCCTACCCCTTTCAGTTTCCGGACTTCCTCATAAGTTTCCGGAAATTTTCCCATACCAGCTATGGAACGGGCAGCTTCGTGCAGATTGCGTGCCCGCGAATAATATCCTAGCCCCTGCCAGTATTTCATCACTTCATCTTCATCCGCCTCAGCCAAGGAAAAAACATCCGGAAAGCGTCGGATAAAACGACAGTAATAGTCATATCCTTGAGCTACACGGGTCTGTTGCAGAATGATTTCAGATATCCATATTTTATAGGGGTCTTTCGTCTCACGCCACGGCAGATTCCGGTGATTCACCTCGTACCATGTAATTAATTTTTCAGCGAACTGATTCATAAAAATTCTATTTCTTTGAACTTCAAACTAGCAAAATTTCCGCAAAAATAGGTTTTTTATAGGTGTCGAACACACTTTTTCTAAAATTTATGGCAAATATATTTCTATAAAAACAAGAAAAGGTATATATTTGCAATCCAAAAAATTAAGACAACGTATAACTATAATCCAACAGTGAAATGACTAAAGCAGATATCGTAAACGAAATAGCCAAGAATACGGGTATCGACAAGCAGACCGTGTTGACTACCGTTGAGGCTTTTATGGATTCAGTAAAAGAATCTTTGTCGAATGACGAAAACGTTTACCTGAGAGGTTTCGGTAGTTTTATTGTAAAGAAGAGAGCGCAGAAGACCGCGCGCAACATCTCTAAGAACACTACAATCATTATCCCGGAACACAATATTCCGGCCTTCAAGCCAGCGAAAACTTTTACTCTTTCAGTAAAAAAATAATTAACATTAGTATTAACCCTATAAAATTTTGAAGCTATGCCAAGCGGAAAGAAAAGAAAAAGACATAAAATGTCTACTCACAAGCGTAAAAAAAGATTGAGAAAGAACAGACATAAAAGCAAAAAATAAGTAAATAGTCTGTCTGACTTTAGAAAGAACAAACTTGCGATGCTGTGGTCTTCCAAGTTTGTTCTTTCTGTAAATTAAGGTAGAAAAGAATAAACCAAACGTCTAAATAACAAGTAACAAGTGACAAGCGAATTAGTAGTTGATGTACAGCCCAAAGAAATCTCCATCGCCTTGTTGGAAGACAAGAATCTTGTGGAATTTCAGAAAGAGGAACGGAACCTTTCGTTCGCTGTAGGGAACATGTACGTGGGCAAAGTCAGAAAGCTGATGCCCGGACTCAATGCCTGCTTCGTAGATGTAGGCTTCGAGAAAGACGCTTTTCTTCATTACTTAGACTTAGGCCCACAGTTTCATTCTTATCAGAAGTATCTGAAACAGGTTTTAAGTGACCGCAAGAAGCTCTACCCTATCTCGAAAGCTTCCATGCTTCCCGACATCGAAAAAGACGGTACCATCTCGAACGTACTGCAACAGGGACAGGAAGTCATCGTACAGATTGTCAAGGAACCTATTTCCACCAAAGGACCTCGTCTGACGTGTGAACTTTCATTCGCCGGACGGTATCTGGTCCTGATACCTTTCAACGACAAGGTTTCGGTTTCCCAGAAAATCAAGTCAAATGAAGAACGTACCCGCCTGAAGCAACTGCTACAGAGTATCAAACCAAAGAATTTCGGCGTCATTGTACGTACTGTAGCCGAAGGGAAACGGGTCGCCGAACTTGATGCAGAGCTTAAAGTCTTGTTGAAACATTGGGAAGAGACCATCACTAAAGTACAGAAGGCTACCAAATTGCCTTCGCTGGTCTATGAAGAAACCAGCCGTACAGTAGCCATGCTGCGCGACCTCTTCAACCCCTCTTATGAAAATATTTATGTAAACGATACGGATGTTTACAATGAAGTAAAAGATTACGTAGCACTGATAGCTCCGGAACGGACGGAGATTGTCAAGTTCTACAAGGGTCAGCTTCCCATTTTCGACAATTTCGGCATCACCAAACAAATCAAGGCTTCGTTTGGAAAAACCATTTCCTATAAGAGCGGTGCTTACCTTATCATCGAACACACAGAAGCGCTGCACGTGGTCGATGTGAACAGCGGAAACCGTGCCAAAGCAAGCAACGGACAAGAAGCCAACGCACTGGATGTAAATCTGGGTGCTGCCGACGAACTTGCCAGACAGCTCCGTCTACGTGATATGGGAGGTATCATCGTAGTAGACTTCATCGACATGAATCTGGCCGAGAACCGCCAGAAGCTTTATGAGCGGATGTGTCAGAACATGCAGAAAGACCGTGCAAAACATAACATCCTACCACTCAGCAAATTCGGTCTGATGCAGATTACCCGCCAACGGGTACGGCCAGCTATGGACGTCACCACCGATGAAGATTGTCCTACCTGTTTCGGTAAAGGGAAGATTAAACCTTCTATCCTTTTTACAGATACACTGGAAAGTAAGATTGACTACCTGGTCAACAAGTTAAAGATGAAGAAATTTACCTTACACATCCATCCGTACGTAGCGGCCTACGTCAATCAGGGTATCGTTTCCCTGAAACGAAAATGGCAGATGAAATACGGATTCGGTATTAAAGTGATTCCGAACCAGAACCTGGCTTTCCTCCAATACAAGTTCTATGACGTATTCGGTGAGGAAATCGATATGAAGGAAGAATTCGAAATCAAATGATAAAAAAAGAATGACTGTATGAACCTGAAGTCAGGACATACAGTCATTCTTTTTTGTTTTTATAGCATATTACTTTTGCTTTGCCTCCCTACATATGTTACAACCAGAGTGAATCGTCTGTTTTGCTTGCCTATTCAATGGGTTTTCACTACTTTTGACAAGTATTTTAATCTTATCATCCTTATACACACATGAAACTATCAAGCATTATTCTTTTTCTAGGGGTAACTGTCTCTTCATTGACCAATGCCCAAAATCCCATCCATTATGCCCCTGACTGCTGTACCAGCATCATGGTGGGCAAAAACGCTTCAGCCGATGGATCTGTCATGACAAGTCATACCTGTGACAGTTGGTACCGTACCTGGATTAACATCGAACCGGCACACGATTATGCCAACGACACCCTCATGAATATCTACAAAGGACGTATGCATACCGAATCGGTAACCGACCAGACCAACCTTCAGATAAAAGGTACCATTCCACAGGTCCGTCATACTTATGCTTTTCTGGACACAGCCTACCCGTGCATGAACGAAAAGCAATTGGCCATGGGAGAAACAACCATCAGCGGACGCGATACCTTATACAACGAAAAAGGAATGTTCCAGATTGAAGAACTGGCCCGTGTCGCCCTTCAACGCTGCACCACTGCACGGGAAGCTATCCTGCTGATGGGCGAACTCATCAAGCAATATGGATATGGAGATTATGGAGAATGCCTTACCATTGCCGATCCGAAAGAAGTATGGCACTTCGAGGTATTCGGCGAAGGCCCCGACCAGATAGGCGGTGTCTGGGCAGCAGTCCGCATTCCTGACGATGAAATCGGTGTTTCAGCCAATATTTCCCGTATCAGTACCCTCAATCTGAAAGATAAGGCCAACTATCTGGCTTCCGAAAATGTATTCAGTGTAGCCCGAAAACTGAATTTATGGGACGGCAAAGAACCATTCAAATTCTGGAAAGCCTACGGTGGTCCCAACTATGCAGGTAAAATGCAAGCATTCAGCATCCGCGAATATTTTATTCTGAGTACCCTTGCTCCTTCATTAAAACTCAGCATGGAAGCCGAAGAACTTCCTTTCAGTGTAAAACCAGAGAAAAAAGTCAGTGTTTCCGATATTTTGGCTTATTTCCGCCAGACTTACGAAGGAACTCAATGGGATGTTACCCGAAACCTGAAGGTAGTACAAAAAAACAAGCAGACCGGACAGAATGATACCATCGTCAGCCCGGTAGCCAATCCATGGATGCGCCCGGACGAAATCAAGATGCTGAACGGAATCAAGGAAGGAAGTGTTGAATCTGTACGTAACGTAGCTGTTCCCCAATGCGCTTATGGAACCGTTATCCAATTACGTGACTGGCTTCCCGACGCCATCGGAGGTGTCTGCTGGTTTAACATGGACAATCCCGGACAAAGCCCCCGTGTACCTATCTTCTGTGGAACAACCGACCTGCCAGCTGTCTATAAAATCTGTGGTAACCACCGCTACCGTGAAGATGCAGCTCTTTGGCATTACCGCCGAGCCAATAAACTGGCTACCGTCCGTTGGGGAAATGCCCGTAAACTGCTGGAAAAGAGCATACAGCATTTCGAACAAAAAGGACTGAGAGAACTCCCCATAGTAGAAGCGACTTACCGACAGATATCAGAGACCGAAGGAGAAGAAGCAGCCAAAGCCTATCTGACCGGTTATACTACCGACTTCATTGGAGCAACCCTGCTCCGGTGGGATGAAATGACTGCCAAGTACTGGAACGATTACCGTTTTGGGTTCTGACCGGAGTTCTACACTGGAACATACAGGAAATATTTTCTGACAGGACGTCCTCATTTTTGTCATTTTGTCAGTCAGCAAATGATTGATAATGAAAAAATGGATTCACATACCTTAAAAACCTTCGTTTGTCCATTAAAAAGGTTTGCACAAGTTTAAATGCCCTGCCGCTTTTGTACCATAGAAAAAACGAAGGCATACCCTTTGCAGATTCTTAGGCGAACCGCCCGACCGAAAGGCAGGGAGGTTCAAGAAGATAAAACAGATAATAATAACTAATCAATAGGAGGTTTTAATATGATACCTGTTAGAAAGTACAACAATCAGAATTGGTTACCAAGCATCTTCAATGATTTCTTCGACAACAACTGGATGGTTAAGACCAATGCTACCGCTCCGGCTATCAATGTAATCGAGAGCGAAAAAGACTACAAGGTAGAAGTGGCTGCTCCAGGTATGACCAAAGATGATTTCAACATCCATTTGAGTGAAGACAACGAATTGGTCATCACGATGGAAAAGAAGAATGAGAATCAGGAAGAAGACAAAGAAAACAAGAAATACTTGCGCCGCGAATTTTCTTATACCAAATTCCAGCAGGCACTCATCCTGCCGGAAGATGTAGAAAAAGACAATATCAGTGCCAGTGTTTCTGAAGGTGTACTGACAATCGATCTGCCGAAACGCCAACCGGAAGAAAAGGCTAAAGTAAGCCGTCAGATTGAAATTCATTAATTTTCATCATTGATAACCTATCCGGAAATCCCTCTGCATCGTGCAGGGGGATTTTTTTTGCTGTAGCGCAAATAAAAGGAAACATTTACAACCCAATTGCAGAAATAGACATTTACCTTTGCATATCAGAATTTCCAACCTTGCGTGCCATGCATACAGAACAATACAGCATCATACTTGAAGAAGTAGGTATCCGCCCTACTGCCACCCGATTGCTCATCTACGGAACCATTGCCGGACTGACCGATACATTCAGTTTAGGCAACCTGGAAGATTTACTTCCCAGCATAGACAAGTCGGTCATCTTCCGTACACTGACACTTTTCCATGAACACCATCTTATTCATGGAGTAGACGATGGAAGCGGATCACACAAATACTGTCTTTGTCACAACCATGGTCATTGCCTGAACGAAGAAGCACATTGTCACTTTTACTGCGAACACTGCCAAAAGACTTACTGTCTGGATAAAGACAGCATTCCTCCCATCCGACTACCGGAGGGATTCGTTGCCAAAAAAGTCAGTTATGTAGTAAAAGGCATCTGTAGTGAATGCGCCCGAAAAAGCCGGAAACAGTGACAAAAAAAGACCGGATGCCCTTGTCACAAGTTCACCGGTCTTTCTTGTTGACTTCCGGTCCTGAAAACCGGAAGCCGTTCTATCATGCATTCAACAGTACCTTCTGGATAGCGTCTTTCAGCGCATACTTAGGCATGGCTCCTTGTGCCATCTGCGGAGCGCCTGCCATCGGAACGAACAGCAGCGAAGGAACACTACGGATTCCAAACAGAGCTGCCAGTTCCTCTTCAGCATCCACATCTATCTTATAGATATCTATTTTTCCTTCATATTCTTCTGCCAACTCGTCCAGTACAGGAGCCAGCATCTTGCATGGTCCACACCAGGTTGCATAGAAATCAATCAGTGCCGGACGTTCGCCGAGGAACTTCCACTCGTTGGGGTTCGTTTCGTAGTTTGCTACTTTGGTCAAAAAATCTGCTTTGGTCAAATGAATTGCTTTCATAATCTTCTATGTTTTAATGTTATTACTTAATTCTTTTATCTTGGTAAGGCTTTACAAAATCCTTATAGATAGCCTTTGTTTCTGTAGAGGTACTACATCCGCCACAACAGCATCCTTTATTCAGGACAGCCAATCCAACGAACAAGACTCCCAGCATGAACAGGAAATAATCACCTGCATACAAGCCGTAAGAAGCACCGCCTACTCCAGCTATCAGACGTACCCATCTGGAAATATCTCCATTCTTAAACAAATTACTCATAGCTTCTGTTTTTAGGTTTCTGATACAAAAGTAGTACCAACCGATGGGTTGTACAACAGATTTTTCCTATCTTCGTATAGATAAAATCTATCAAGGTATGAATCTGCAACAAATGGAATATATCGTGGCACTGGACAAGTACCGCCACTTTGTACTGGCAGCCGAGGCATGCGGAGTTACCCAGCCTACCCTGAGCGCCATGATTCAGAAACTGGAAGAAGAACTTGATGTAAAGGTATTCAACCGCGACCGGAAGAACATCACTCCTACCCCCATCGGCAAAAAGATAATCCGTCAGGCACAGATAGCCCTGAACGAGACCCAACGCATCAAGGAACTGGTGGCCGACGAGACCGGCAGTATGACCGGCAGCCTGCGCATCGGTGTACTGCCCACCATCGCCCCCTATCTGGTACCGGATTTCATCCATCATTTCCGGAAAGCTTATCCGGGTGTCAGTCTCTTCATCGACGAACGGGCCAATAAGGCACTGATTCAGGAACTGGAGTACGGAAACCTGGACATTGTACTGACTACGCCTCCGGAAGATTCCAAAAACCTGCTGGAGATACCGGTCTATACCGAACGTTTTGTAGCCTATTTCTCTGAGAAGTGTGACCAGACTTGCCGGGCGATTACCACCAACAATCTGCCGGCCGAACAGATGTGGATTCTGAAAGAAGGGCACTGCGTACCGAACGGTTCGCTCAACTTCTGCAAGAACAAGGAAATCGGGAACCACATCTACGAAGCCGGCAGCATCGAAACCCTGATACGTATCGTCGACCGGAACGGAGGTTATACCATCATTCCGGAACTGCACATCGGTTTCCTGACGGAAAGCCAGAAAAAGAATATCCTGCCTTTAGAGACAGCCCCACCTGCCCAACGGTTTGTTTCCCTGTTGATTAAGGATGATTTCATCCGTGAGCGGGCTGTCAACGCAGTTCTTGATACGCTGAAAGCCATTCTTCCTGCACACATGTGGGAAGAAAGAGCCAGCAAACGCCCCATCCGGTTGCGGAGTACTCCCTTAAATACAAATAAAAACGACTAGATTTTGGACTGTTCCTACAGAAAATCTTTGCCATCGACGTAAGGATAGTACATTCTCCGGTCACTGTACCTATATTCTTCGAACGAGGAACATTGATACCGCAAATCTGAAACATGGATTCTCAGGACAGAGAACGTAAATACCTTCCGCAAACCAATCCATATGCAATACGACTCAACAACATTTCTGCATCACAAGAGCCTTAATCGGTACAATACACACTACAAACCCTTGGTAAATATATGCGGGAGGAGGGTGTGTCAAAACTCATTTTTTGAAAATGTGAACTTATAATTTGAAATTTGAGCATCCTAAAAGACTAAAGAAAGGGCCGTATCATTACTCTATACAGAGTTTGATACGACCCTTTTAAATATTATAGTTACAATCTGTAACTTTGGGGAGTAGTCATTTTAGTTTTGACACACCCTCCTCCCGCAACTTCTCAGGCTATAGTCAGAAACAATTTTTCTTAATTGCTTTAAACCATCCTTCAGCATGTTCCTCCTGTCCCTTTTCAGAGAAATGAACGCCGTCGGCACGATGGAAAGCTTTATTCAGTTTGTCTGTATCAGGCCCCGCAAAGATGTCATCATATCTTTTGGCAAGTTCTTCCTGAGCCTCACGGATGTCAACATCATTACCCTCATTCTCTTCGATACAATACGGATGATACGAAGCTATTGCTACGCCTATGGGACTATTGATACCCCTGCTTCTGAAAACGTCGCGGATAGTTTCAAACATGCCGATATAATCTTCTTTCGGAGTGTTGCTGATATTGTCAGATTCACCCTGATGCCATAAAATGCAGTCAGGAATAATTCCTTGCTCTTTTATCTTTTCTACTGTCTTCACCAGTCTGTCATACAAATAACCTCCTTTTGCCCAGGCAGAAATTTCTACACCTCCTACGCCAATCGGTATGATTGTAACCTGTTCCGTACAACCGTTTTCAATCAACTTATCTGCCAGTCTGTTCCATACACTTCCCCCTTGTCCGGTTGCTCCAATCAAAGGATCTGCAGAAGGATAAAGCTTCCCTTCGAAATAATTATACACCTTGTTTTCCGGCGTATAGTTTCCCCATCCATGATTGGCAGAGTTGGATTGACCGAACGTAAATATCACCATACCTTTCTGTGCTTCTTCTACAGCAACTGAATGATAGTTCTCCGCCCATTCACGCAACAGTTCGATGGCCTTTACAAGTACTCCTGCTTCCCCACGGAAAGTACCCGAACCCTTCGGTTCTCCCGACTGAGTATACCATTCATTAAACCCTTTGTTTTTTACTACGCGCTGTAACATAGGACGGAGTTCCTCGTAAGCTTCCTTGATAAATCCGTTCTCTATCAATCCCCATATCATGCGGGCACCAAACCAGGTCCAGTCTCCTCCGTTCTGATAGCCATAGGGATACATCCCTACCCCCTTAAAGAATCCTGCCGGATAGGTAGGATACATGGTAAGTCCGATAGTCTGTGCACCGGCTTTCTCCATATTCTCCAGCATACGGTCATTGGCCTGTTTTATTTCCTCTTTAGTCAGAAGGCCGGCCAGAACCGCTACAGCTGTACCTCCATGATAATATATCTGATTCTCATCAAAACTCTCAGGGAAAGGAGACCCGTCAAGATAGAGATGAGGAATGAACTTCTGTCTTTCACTGTCCCATAAATATCTGCGTATATTTCCAGACAGTTCATCCCTTACTTTCCGCCACTTGGACTCGTAACTCTTATCAGAGACAATCTCCAGAAAATTGTCAATGGCAAGTACCAACATGGCATTATCATAGATATCAATACAATAATGAGTATTCTCATCAATTTCCACTCCCCAAATGTGTTCCGGCTGTACATCTCCCCAATCGGCTGTTGTGGCTCCGGTAATCAGACCATACTTCTGACTGAATTTATGATCCATAAGATACTGCAAGGCCCAATCCATTCTTTTTTCTACAGTCTTACCGGCTACTTCAGATTTCAGGTAAGCATAATTGCCACTCTTTTTCACATACTGGTAAACCGCCTGAATAAGAGAAGTCTCATGGTCCGTCTCTACCGTATTCTTATGTGCAGCATACCGGGGACATGTTTCAGACAACCTGTATTTATAACCACCTACATTATCCAAATCGGCTTTTCTGATATCAATATATCCATCCACTATATCCCCTTCCGGCCCTTGAAAGTGAAAGAATGTATTGAGACACTCCTGCACATTCTTATCGGGCATTACATCCATGGCTACCTGAATGAATGTATTAAAGTCTCTGATCCATACTTCACCATAGCCATCGCCGGCATTCAGACCGGTAGAAACCGTCTTATGTGCCATAAGATTCACCTCCTCCATAAGAGGGTCTTCAAGGATATTCTTTTGTACAATCCTCAGTTCATCTTCCGAATAGGCATACATGGATGTCAAAGAACACAAGATACCTAATCCCAGTGCCGAAAATCTTCTGCTTAACTTCATAAATAAATGTTCAATAGATAATTATACTGTTTTAATTGTCTGCAAAGTAAGCATATTGCGTGCACATAACCGTTAGATTATCTTTCAAAACAATTGTACTATCTTTTTGTCCCTGGTCATCAGTCTGGTTTCTTATATTTTTACCTCCAGCAAAATATCATCCGGCACAATATTCACTCAAAAACGGTGTTATTCTTTCTTCGCGGCAAACGAACAGAAGAAGCGCAACAGTTCCCCATTGGCCCGGTTATCTATCTCGGCTTCCTGTTCCTCTTCAAACAGGTTCAGAGTAACGGAACACTCTCCACAAATATCAATGCCTATCACCTGTTCCTGACGAAGAACCACAGCCAACAAACGTTCCAGTTCAGAAAGGTCCAATGAACCTTGATCCCAGTTGGTTACAGCTGACGAAGGATTCAGGACATCCTTGTCAATGGATATATAAACCGGTTCACTGACATGTTCGGCAGAAAAAGCTTTCCAGCCGGCTTCCTGATTGAAAGAAGATTCACTGTAGAAACGGACACGGTCTGCATACTCCTCCGGAACTTCCTGCACCAAACGATCCGAAGCGCCTACGATAACCACTTTCCGACAATTTACATTGGTATCGAGTACATCCTTTACCCAACTTCCACACGACAAGATATGCTCAAACAAAGGAGGCTGCATATCGGGATGATGATCGAACACCATCAAAGCGAAGGGACTATCCAACTTATCTGTCCAAAACTTGGTGACATAATGATAGTCGCCCGAATCAATAAAATGAATCCCCTGCGGAGAATAACCGGCTATTATCCGTTTCAAAGCCAATGCACCTTCATCGTCACAGTAGCACTCCGTTCCATTCAAGTGCCGGCAATCCAACACCTGAATATTCGGATTATGAACGAAAGACTCATAATCATATACTCCAGTAAAATTCATGACAACGACCGATTTCGCATACCGGTCACAGATTATCTTTTCCATATACTTCACACTCCTGTTTTTCTATATACAGGCAACCAACTAAAACACAATGCTTCACTTCCTCTTTTTAAATGATTTGACTGCCTGATTCCTGATTCAGAGATACTGCATTTTTTTGAAACAGACAAATGTTTGAATTAAAATATCTTTAAAATGCCAGATACAATTTTCGGTTTCCTATGAAAAAATACTTTCTGTCATTCATCAAAAAGATGATATCTTTGTGTAGTTTTTCACATAACATTTGCGTCTAACGGACAAAACAACAACTTAATTCGATATGGAAACATTGGATACTACATTTGCGCAAATGATCAGGGAGCACAAAAGCACCATCTATACGGTATGCTTCATGTTCTCGAAAGATTCCGATGAAGTCAGCGACCTGTTTCAGGAAGTGCTCATCAATCTGTGGAAAGGCTACGAGTCTTTCCAGAACCGCAGCAGCATTGACACCTGGATCTGGAAAGTTAGCTTCAATACCTGCATCTCTTACGAACGGAAAAAGCAGAAACGGGCTACCCTCCCACTAACCATGGACATCAATCTGTTTGAAGACAAGGACGAAGATTCACGGCAAATACGTCAACTCTACAACCGCATCCACCGGCTCAAGCCCTTCGACCGTGCCATCGTCCTGCTATGGCTGGAAAACATGAGCTACGAAGAGATAGGTGCTATTGTCGGCATCTCAACCAAAAACGTATCCGTACGCCTGTATCGCATCAAGGAGGAGTTGAAAAAAATGTCGAACCGTTAAAAAACACATCAGTATGGAAAATTATCAAGATAACTTCGAACTGGAAGAAATGAAACAGCAAATTCGGTTATTGAAAGACAAGCTGGCCAAAGAAACCATCATCAGCGAAAAAATAATGATGCAATCTACTCGGGAGAAACTGGCCTATATCAACCGCAAAAACAGAATCATGTATATAGGAATTCCATTCGCCCTGATATATTGCAATGTGTTCTTCATTCTGATGGACTATTCATGGATGTTCTGTATCGTCACCTCTCTCTTTTTGATTGCCGCCTGCCTGTACCACCTATACAGCCACAAGGGAGTGGACATAAAGGAAATATCGACCGACAACCTGGTGAATATCAGCAAAGCCCTGATACGCATGAACCGCCTGGGATTGAAATGGCTGTGTTTCGGCCTGCCGTTCGCCTTGCTATGGATAATCTGGTTCATCATTGAGAGTTACTCCAAAGAAGGCGGAGAATCCATCTGTATCGGAGGAGGTGTAGGATTTGTAGTCGGAGCTATCTTCGGCCTGCTGTATCTCAAGAATGAACGTCGCAAAGCCAAAGAGGCCATCCGCGACATCGAGGAATACACCCGGGAAGACTAAAATTCCATAGCTTACATTACCCATCCTAAACATCAACATTAGCTCCGTAAAGTGGCACTTTAGCACGCTAAAGAGAGACTTTACGGAGCTAAACAGGATATTGGATATTTATCAGACACGACAATGAATATTGAAGATATTTCACTACTTTTGAAATCGAAAATAAAAACAATATGGAATTATCAAATTGGTTCAAAGGATTTGAAAAAGGGATAAGCCGTCTGAACCCGGAACAACGAACTTTATTCTTTTCTGAATGCGGAAAGAATTGTGTAAAATGCGGGACACTGCAAATTTATCAGGAATTATACAAGAAAGCAAAAGGTGATTTGAACACCTTCTTTTCAGAAGCAGACAAACTACCCGGCGTAAGAAGCGAAATTATAGAAAAAGACAGCACTTATCATCTGTACTTTATGGAATGTACCTGTATGCTTCATCAACAAAACTACATTTCAACTCCATTACTTTGTGAATGTTCCAGACAAAGCATTCTTTATGTCTTGCATTCATTATGGAAAGACAAAACATTTCGGGTTACAATCTGCGAATCCATTTTACAGGGAAATCAGCATTGCAAAATGCAAATTGAAACAACAGGCAATGAAAATACATAATTTACTGGATATCAAATCAAGAACCGAACTACGTGAATGGCTTATTCAAAACCATGAAAAAGAGAAAGAATGCTGGGTAGTAGTAAAACGAGGAAGACCAACGGATGATAATACCTTCTGGTACATTGACGCAGTAGAAGAAGCTTTGTGTTTCGGCTGGATAGACAGTACCACCAAAAAAATAACGGATAATGTAACAGCCCAGAAACTTTGTCCCAGAAAACCGAAAAGCAATTGGTCCGAACTCAATAAAGAGAGATGCCGCAGAATGGAACGATTAGGACTGATGACCGATGCTGGAAGAGCCGTTCTGCCGGATATGTCACCCGAAGGTTTTACCATAGACAAAGATATATTGCAGAAATTGCAATCCGACCCTATGGTGTGGAACAACTTCTGTCAGTTACCAGACTTATACAAACGCATAAGAATCGATACCATTCAAATCAAAAGGAACCAGCCTGAACTTTTTAAAAATCGCCTGAACAAATTCATAGAAAATACCCGAAAAGAACTTCTTTACGGCATTCATGATTATTTGTTGTATTTTATTGGACAGATTTTGCTCACACTCCACGTGGACTATGTACTGAAAAAGTCCTGATTCTTTTTTCTCAATCCATGTGCATAAAGGCCGGAACAGGCAATGTGTGATTAATACACAAGCCACTAAAACTGCCGCTTCTGCATATAGGCTGACTCCAGATAATGTACCGCATGCAGCAAAGCACCAGATAGTAGCTGCTGTATTCAGCCCTCTGACATTAAACCCGTCTCTCAGGATGAGGCCTCCTCCTATAAAGCCTATCCCTGAAACAATTTGTACTGCCACTCTTGACGGATCTCCATTACCTATCGTCATGTCCACATGAAAGTACGGTAAAGGCTGCAACTCCTACTGAAACAAGGATGTTAGTCCGCAACCCAGCATTACGTTGCCTGTACTGTCGTTCAATACCAATTAATGTGCCCATTACGAAAGCACACCCCATTCTTGCCAAGTAATCGTAAAATAACATCATATTTTTTTCTGGCAAAGATATTGCAGGAATGGGGGAATATTGTTAGAGTTGTATTAAAAATGCGTTAGAATGGGTTTTAATACGTGGTCCATATAATAATATTTCCGGTACGATCCAGAATATGTATGGTACCGTAATCTTACAACGTTGACTCCCTGTATACCGTTTCCGCATCTAACACAATTATCTTATTGGTCATCGCAGGATTCTCCAGCTTTTCGATGATGATTTTTGAGGCCGTTTCAGCCATTAATTCCACGGGCTGTTCTACTGCTGTTATGGTGGGGTAGACCAGCTTGCTTAATTCTGTCCCCGACATACAGGCAATGGACACATCC
>UMHI01015222.1_pt1 | contig 69403 bp, 84 predicted proteins | sample 1965481 | NCBI WGS metagenome assembly UMHI01 (sample SAMEA4836093, study PRJEB28245) | human gut metagenome | biome: gut microbiome; material: fecal sample | place: Denmark | collected 2008 | reverse complement strand
CAATCCGCGAAGGCGGCCGTACCGTTGGCGCTGGTGTTGTTACTGCAATTGAAGAAAAATAATTATAAGGATCCCATTTAATAATTAGATCCCGTTATGAGGGGCTAAAAATACGCCCCTCATATTGTTATGTTTGTTTGTATGGCCCTGCGATGATGTGAGAGGTTGCTTGCCTGTTTAGACAGGGAGATTTTCACGGAGTATGTCCGTTCTTAGAAACTGGGCGATTAGGAGGAAATGTTTTAATGTCGAAATCACAGAAAATCAGAATACGCCTCAAAGCGTATGACCACAAAGCACTTGACCAGAGTGCTGCCAAAATCGTGGAAACTGCGAAACGTACCGGTGCTCAGGTTTCCGGCCCGATTCCGCTTCCGACCGAAAAAAATATCTATACGATTCTGCGTTCCCCTCATGTTAACAAAGATTCCCGTGAGCAGTTTGAAATGCGTACTCACAAACGTCTTGTAGACATTCTGGAACCGACTGCGAAGACCGTTGATTCTTTGATGCGTCTTGATCTTCCTGCCGGCGTAGATATTGAGATTAAACTGTAAGGAGGAGGTGCGAGAATGGCTAAAGGAATCTTAGGTAAAAAAATCGGTATGACTCAGATTTTTGAAGCTGACGGCAGATTGATTCCGGTTACTGTAATTGAAGCCGGCCCCTGCGTTGTCATTCAAAATAAAACCGAAGAAAAAGACGGCTATAACGCTGTTCAGCTTGGCTTCGGCGAAGTAAAAGAAAAACATACCACGAAACCGATGAAGGGCCATTTTGACAAAGCAGGTGTTACTCCTGTAAAATTTGTCAAAGAATTACGTTTGTCTGCTCCTTCTGAATTTGCAGTAGGCGATAAAATTTCCTGCGACATTTTTGCTGCCGGCGAATTGGTTGATGCAACCGGTATTTCCCGCGGTAAAGGCTTTGCAGGTACTATTAAACGCCACAATTTCGCTCGTGGTCCTATGAAACACGGTTCCAAATCCCATCGTGAACCTGGCTCCATGGGTCCCATGTACTCCGGTCCTGGCGGCCGCGTAATTAAAGGTAAAAAACTGCCTGGACGTATGGGTAATGCTCAAGTAACCGTTCAACGCTTAACCGTAGCTAAAGTTGACGCTGAACGCAATCTTATTCTGGTTAAAGGTTCCATTCCGGGAGCTGCCGGTTCTTTCGTTGTAGTTAAAGAAACCGTAAAACCCAATAAGAAATAAGAACATAAGCGAAAGAAAGGAGGATGCTTCTAATGCCGAAGTTATCAGTGTATAATATTTCCGGTCAACCTACCGGTGAAGAAATAGAATTAAATGAAGTAGTTTTTGGCGTAGAGTTTAACGAAGCTGTTGTACATCAAGCAATCGTAATGCAGCACGCTAACCAGCGCCAGGGCACTGCTGCTACCAAAACCCGCGGCCTTGTTCGCGGCGGCGGACGTAAACCTTGGAAACAAAAATGCCCCGGCCGTGCACGCAGCGGTTCTACCCGTTCTCCTCTGTGGGTAGGCGGCGGCACCGTATTTGGCCCGCAGCCCCGCAGTTATGACAAAAAAATGCCCCGTAAGGCACGCCGTCTGGCAATCCGCTGCGCACTGAGCGCAAAAGTTGCTGCTGGTGAAATGGTTGTAGTTGACGGTCTTGCATTTGATGCACCGAAAACCAAAAATGTTGTAGCAATGCTTGCTGCTTTTGATGCTGCTGATAAGAAAGCTCTTATCATTACCAACGGCGAGAATGAAAATGTTGAACTTTCTTCCCGCAATATGCCGAAGGTAACAGCTCTTTCCAATGGCTGCCTGAATTGCTTCGATTTACTTAACAATAATAAAGTATTCCTGGCTAAAGACGCTATTGCCAGAATTGAGGAGGTGCTCGCATAATGGCAACCAATCCTCGCGATTTGTTAATTCGCCCTGTAATCACCGAAAAAACTTCCGTTATGATGCAGGACAATAAATATACTTTTAAAGTGCCTCTTACTGCTAACAAAACTGAAATCAGACAAGCGGTAGAGAAAATTTTTAACGTAAAAGTTGAAAAAGTAAACACCGTGCGCGTACTTGGCAAAACTAAACGCATGGGCAGATACGTTGGCAAACGTTCCGATTATAAGAAAGCTATCGTGAAGCTGGCTGAAGGCAATACGATTCAAATTTTCGAAGGAATGTAATTTAACGTAATAAGGAGGTAAAATTAAATGGCTATTAAAAGCTTTAATCCGTATTCTCCTTCGAGACGCTTCATTACAGTGTCTACCTTCGAAGAGATTACGACAGATAAGCCGTACCGTCCTCTTGTTGAGAAACTTCAGAAACATGCTGGACGCAACAATACCGGCAAAATGACCGTACGCCATAAAGGCGGCGGCGTTAAAAGACTGTATCGTGTTATTGATTTCAAACGCACCAAAGACGGTATTCCCGCCCGCGTTGCAACCATTGAATACGATCCTAACCGCAATGCACGCATAGCTCTTGTAAACTATGTTGACGGTGAAAAACGCTACATCATCGCTCCGCTTGATTTAAAAGTTGGCGATATGATTGAAAGCGGCCCGGAAGCTGATATCAAAATCGGTAACTGCCTGCCGCTGAAAAATATTCCGCTTGGTACTACCGTACACAATGTTGAACTTAAAATCGGTAAAGGCGGCCAGATGGCACGCAGCGCCGGTTCTTCCGCTCAGCTGATGGCTAAAGAAGGCGAATATGCACTTCTCCGTCTGCCTTCCGGCGAAATCCGCAAAGTTCACATCAACTGCCGTGCAACTGTTGGCCAGGTTGGCAATATTGACTTTGAAAACATCACTATTGGTAAAGCCGGCCGTAACCGTTGGCTCGGTATCCGTCCTGCAAACCGCGGCGTAGTTATGAACCCGAACGACCATCCGCATGGCGGTGGCGAAGGCCATTCTCCTGTCGGCCGCAAACGCCCTGTTACTCCTTGGGGCAAATGTGCTTTCGGTACTCGTACCCGCAAGCAGAAAAAAGCTTCCAGCAAGCTGATTGTAAAACGCAGAACGAAATAATTAGCAGGTTAAAGAAAGGAGGCCCAAATAGTGTCCAGATCAATCAAAAAAGGACCTTATGTGCATGAAAGTCTTCTGAAGAAGATCGAAGCCATGAACGCTTCTAACGATAAAAAAGTTGTAAAGACCTGGTCTCGCAGCTCCACTATTCTTCCGGAATTTTTAGGACATACTATTGCCGTACATGACGGCCGTAAACATGTGCCTGTATTCATTACCGAAGATATGGTTGGCCATAAATTGGGAGAATTTGCTCCCACCCGTACTTACAAAGGTCATGCCGATAAAAGTACGGCTTTAAAATAAGGGGAAAGGGGGCAGATAGCATGGAAGCAAAAGCTGTTGCAAAATATGTTCGTATCGCGCCGCGCAAACTGCGCATCGTGATTAACCTTATCCGCGGCAAATCCGTGGGTGAAGCATTCGCGATCCTCAAACATACCCCTAAAGTTGGGTCTGAGGTAATCGAGAAGGTACTGCGCAGTGCAGTTGCCAATGCAGAGCATAACTTCGACATGAATGTAGACGAACTCGTTGTATCCACCTGCTTTGTGGATCAGGGTCCTACCATGAAGAGAATTCATCCGCGTTCCCGCGGACAAGCGTTTAAAATTTTGAAACGCTCCAGCCACGTAACCGTAGCAGTTAAAGAAAAATAATATCCCGAAGAAGGAGGGAAACGATAGTGGGTCAAAAAGTTAATCCGCATGGTCTGCGCGTAGGCATCATTAAAGGTTGGGATTCCAAATGGTATGCCGACAGAGACTATGAAAAATACTTATTGGAAGATATTAAAATCCGTGAATTCATTAAAGATAAACTGTTCTTATCCGGTATTTCTAAAGTAGAAATCGAACGTGCATCCAACAGAGCACGCATCTCCATCCACACCGCTAAACCCGGTATGGTAATCGGCCGTCAGGGCAGCAATATCGAATTGCTTAAAAACGATTTGAAAAAAATGACTGACAGCGTAATCGACATCAATATCGTTGAGGTTAAAACCCCGGATATGGACGCAACCCTTGTTGCAGAAAACATCGCTTCTCAGCTCGAACGCCGTATCGCTTTCCGCCGCGCTATGAAACAGTGCGTAGGCCGTACCATGCGTATGGGTGCGAAAGGTATTAAAGTACAGGTTAGCGGCCGTCTTGGCGGTGCAGAAATTGCCCGCAGCGAAAGCTACCGCGAAGGAAGCATTCCTCTGCACACTCTGCGTGCTGACATTGATTATGGTACCGCAGAAGCACATACTACCTACGGCCGTATCGGCGTAAAAGTATGGATTTATAAAGGCGAAGTCCTTCCTGAAAGTAAAGAAGTAGCAAAAGCTGCTCCGGCGAAGGAGGCATAAGTTAATGTTATTACCGAAGAGAGTTAAACATCGTAAACAGCACAGAGGCCGTATGACCGGACGTGCAATGCGCGGCAATAAAATTGCTCATGGCGATTACGGCCTGGTAGCACTTGAACCGGCCTGGATCACCAACCGTCAGATTGAAGCAGCCCGTATTGCTATGACCCGTTACATTAAACGTGGCGGCCAGGTATGGATTCAGATTTTCCCTGACAAACCTATCACCGCTAAACCGGCTGAAACCCGTATGGGTAGTGGTAAAGGCTCCCCGGAATACTGGGTTGCAGTTGTTAAACCCGGCCGTGTAATGTTTGAAATGAACGGCGTATCCGAAGAAATCGCTAAAGAAGCTATGCGTCTTGCTAGCCACAAACTGCCGATTAAGACTAAATTTGTGACCCGCGCACAGCAAGAAGCTGAAGCTGCCGCACAGGAAAAGGGTGGTGAAGCTTAATGAAAACCGCAGAAATCCGTGAAATGTCTGCTGCTGAATTAGACAACAAGCTGGCAGGTTTAAAAGAAGAACTCTTCAACCTGCGTTTTCAAATGGCAACCGGACAATGTGAAAACCCGATGAAAATTCACGAAATTAAAAAGTCCATTGCCCGTATTAAAACCATTCAGCGCCAGCGTGAATTAAACGCCTGAGTGTGTTTGAAGTATGAAGAAGGAGGAAACAGTTGTGACCGTTGAAAGAAATACGCGTGTTACCCGTATCGGTAAAGTAGTCAGCGACAAAATGCAGAAAACTGTTGTAGTTGCTGTTGAGCGTTTTGTAAAACATCCGGTATACGGTAAAGGTGTTCAACATACTATCAAATTTAAAGCTCACGATGAAAATAACGAAGCACATGTTGGCGATACTGTCCAAATTATGCAAACCCGTCCGCTTTCCAAAGATAAATGCTGGCGTGTTATTGAAATTTTAGAGCGTGCAAAATAATGAAATCTGCCGATTGATTGATTGGCAAGGGAGGTAAAACCATGATCCAACAACAGACTATTCTTAATGTCGGCGACAACACCGGCGCTAAGAAAGTTATGTGCATCCGCGTATTGGGCGGTTCCTACCGTAAATATGCTAATATTGGCGACGTAATCGTGTGTGCTGTAAAAGATGCATCACCCGGTGGCGTTGTAAAAAAAGGTGACGTTGTAAAGGCAGTTGTTGTTCGTTCAGCTAAGGGTGTCCGCCGTCCGGATGGTTCTTACATCCGCTTCGACGAAAATGCGGCAGTTGTAATCAAAGACGACAAAACTCCGCGCGGAACCCGCATCTTCGGGCCTGTTGCCCGCGAACTCCGTGAAAAAGACTTTATGAAAATCATTTCTCTGGCACCTGAAGTGCTGTAAGAAATTTGATGACGCACATAAGGAGGTGTACCTGAAATGACAGCAGCTAAAATGCACGTCAAGAAAGGCGACAAAGTTTTGGTACTGTCCGGTAAGGACAAAGGCAAAGAAGGCAAAATTATTATGGCCCTGCCGAAAAAATCCAAAGTTGTCGTTGAAGGCATTAATAAAGTAAAACGTCACACAAAACCGACTCAGAGCAATCCTCAGGGCGGCATTATCGTTAAAGAAGCTCCGATGGCTTCCGCAAAAGTTATGCTCGTTTGCCCGCATTGCCAGAAACCGACCCGTATTAAAAAAGTTGAAGTTTCCGGCAGCTTCGTAAGAGCCTGCAAAAAATGTGGCGAAGTAATAGATAAATAATCCGGGAAAGGAGGAAATGTTTGAATGGCAAAAACAAGATTGCAAGAAAAATATTTGTCTGAAGCCGTTAAAGGCCTGATGGACAAATTTAACTATAAAAATGTTATGGAAATTCCTAAAATCGAGAAAGTTGTCATCAATATGGGCGTTGGCGAAGCCGTTGGCAACAGCAAAGCTCTGGAATCTGCAGTAGCAGACCTGACCGCAATCTCCGGCCAGAAACCTGTTATCACCAAAGCAAAAAAATCCATCGCAGCTTTTAAACTCCGCCAGGGCATGCCGATTGGCGCAAAAGTTACTCTGCGCGGCGACCGCATGTACTACTTCCTCGACAAACTGATGAACATCGCACTGCCTCGTGTACGTGACTTCCGCGGTGTTAGCCCGACTGCATTCGATGGCCGCGGCAACTATGCACTTGGTTTGAAAGAACAATTGATTTTCCCGGAAATTGACTACGATAAGATTGATAAAGTACGCGGAATGGATATCATCATTGTTACGACCGCTAAGACTGATGAGGAAGCAAGAGAATTGCTCAGAATCCTCGGAATGCCGTTCAGCGCATAAGTTAGGAGGGAATACTTTGGCTAAGAAAGCCTTGATTGAAAAGTGGAATAAAGAGCCGAAATTTAAAGTACGCCGTTACAACCGCTGCAAAATTTGCGGCAGACCCCATGGTTATATGCGTAAATTTGGCATCTGCCGTATCTGCTTCCGTGAATACAGCTATCAGGGCGCTATTCCGGGAGTTACCAAAGCAAGCTGGTAATACAGCATTTTAGGAAGGAGGGTATTAAAGTATGGTAATGACTGACCCGATTGCCGATATGCTTACCCGTATTCGTAACGCAAATTCGGTTCATCATGATAAAGTTGAAATCCCGTGCTCTAAAATCAAAGTTGCTATTGCTGAGATTTTAAAGAACGAAGGTTTTATAAAAGATTTTGAAGTAATTGCTGATAATAAACAGAACGTTATCCGCGTCAGCCTGAAATATGGTGCCAACAAAGAGAAAGTTATTTCCGGCATTAAACGTATTTCCAAACCTGGTCTCAGAGTTTATTCTCAAAAAGACCAACTGCCCAGAGTTCTCGGAGGTCTTGGCATTGCAGTAATCTCTACTTCCCAAGGCCTTATGACTGATAAAGCAGCACGCAAAGCCGGCCTCGGCGGCGAAGTGCTTGCATATGTCTGGTAATACTGAAAGATAGGAGGTGCTCATAAGTGTCTAGAATTGGTAAGCATCCAATTACCGTGCCCGCTGGCGTAACAGTTACCATCGAAAACAACCTTGTTACCGTTAAGGGCCCTAAAGGCGAACTTTCCCGCCAAATCAACAAAGAAATGAAACTTACCATGGAGGACGGCGTTATCACCGTTGAACGTCCGAGCGACGACAAAGAACATCGCTCCATGCACGGTCTGTCCCGTACTCTCATTAATAATATGGTTATCGGCGTAACCCAGGGCTTTTCCAAAACTTTGGAAATTACCGGCGTAGGTTACCGTGCCGCAAAACAGGGTAACAACATTAACTTTACCCTTGGTTTTTCCCATCCTGTAGTTAAAGAGCCGCCTGCTGGTATTACCTTTGAGGTTCCGGCTCCTAACAAAATCGTAGTAAACGGTGCCGATAAAGAAAAAGTAGGCGCTGTTGCAGCAGAAATCCGCACTTTGCGTCCGCCTGAACCGTATAAAGGCAAAGGCATCCATTACGAAGGTGAACGTATCCGCCGTAAGATTGGTAAAGCAGGCGCTAAAGGCAAGAAGTAATTTCTAAAGGAAGGGAGTGAAACTCTTGCTTAACAGAGTTGATAAAAATGCGAAACGCCAGAAACGCCATCTGCGTGCCCGTCAATACATTTTCGGCACTGCTGAAAGACCGCGTTTGAACGTATACCGTTCCCTGGCAAACATTTACGCTCAGGTTATTAACGATGAAACTGGCGAAACCATTGTTTCTGCCAGCACTGTTGAAAAAGATAGAAAAGCCAGCAACGGCGGCAACGTAGAAGCTGCCCGCGAAATTGGCAAAGCCATTGCCGAAAGAGCATTGGAAAAAGGCATTAAAGAAGTAGTATTTGACCGCGGTGGTTATCTTTACACCGGCCGTGTAGCAGCTCTTGCAGATGCAGCCCGTGAAGCTGGACTGCAATTCTAAAAGAAGGAGGAATAATAGTGGCTAATTTCAGAAATGAAGAAAGCGACTTGAAAGAGAAAGTCGTGTTCATCAACCGTGTTGCAAAGGTTGTTAAAGGCGGACGCCGTTTCTCCTTCTCTGCACTTGTTGTGGTAGGTGACGAAAACGGCCATGTTGGCATGGGCCTTGGCAAAGCGGCAGAAGTTCCCGAAGCTATTCGCAAGGGTGTAGAAGACGCTAAAAAGAATATGGTTAACGTTGCTTTGGTTGGTACAACCATTCCGCATGAATGCATTGGTGTGTTCGGTGCAGGCCGCGTATTTTTAAAACCGGCTGCAGAAGGTACCGGCGTTATTGCCGGCGGCCCTGTTCGTGCCGTACTCGAACTTGCAGGCGTACGTGATATCCTTACCAAATGCCAGGGTTCCAATAACCCGAATAACGTAGTTCGCGCAACTATTGAAGGTCTTCGTTCCTTAAAGAGTGCTGAAACGGTTGCTGCACTTCGCGGCAAAACCGTACAAGAAATTTTTGGCTAAGGAGGAAGCTCGATGCAACAACTTAAAGTTACGCTGACCCGCAGCCTTATCGGTTACCCGCAAGACCAGCGCATGACCGTAAAAGCTCTGGGCTTAGGAAAAATTAATTCTACTGCTATAAAAGACGATACCCCGGCTATCCGCGGTATGCTTCACAAAGTAAGACACCTTGTGAAGGTTGAAGTCGTTGAAGCTTAATGGAGGAGGTGCAACAGATGAATTTGCATGAATTATCACCTGCACCGGGTTCCAGAACCAAACATGTACGCGTTGGCCGTGGTTTGGGTTCCGGTCTTGGTAAAACATCCGGCAAAGGCCAAAAAGGACAGAAATCCCGCTCCGGCGGTGTAAAACGTCCGGGCTTTGAAGGTGGTCAAAGACCTTTGTATCTGCGTTTCCCGAAACGCGGTTTCTACAATAGATTCGGTTCTGACTATGTTGAAATCAACGTAGGCAGCCTTAATTGCTTTGAAGACGGCACAGTAGTTGAACCTGTAATGCTGATTGAATGCGGCATGGTTAAAAATATCCGTGACGGCGTCCGTATTCTCGGCAATGGTGAGCTTACCAAAAAACTCACCGTTCAGGCTATGGGCTTCAGCAAAACTGCTGAAGAAAAAATTATTGCAGCCGGCGGCAAAGTAGAGGTGATTTAAAGTGTTATCAGCCCTCGCAAATCTTTCTCAAGTAACAGAACTCAGGCGGAAAATCCTTTTTACTCTCGCCATGTTCGTCGTTTTTAGGGCTGGAACACATATCCCTGTTCCTGGCGTTAACGCAAGCATGATTGAGCAGCTGTTTAACAGCGGTAACCTCTTGGGTTTGCTCGATATGTTCTCTGGCGGTGCCTTGAGCAAATTTTCTGTTTTTGCGATGAGTATTACACCGTACATCAATGCTTCCATTATTCTGCAGCTTCTAAAAGTCGTTGTTCCTACGCTGGAACAATGGGGCAAAGAAGGTGTGGAAGGACAGAAGAAAATTACCAAAGTAACCAGATACGGTACAGTTCTTCTTGGTTTCATCCAGGCATTGGGTATGGCGTATGGTTTAAGAATGGCAATTAATGACCCGAGCATTTTCTCTGTTCTTTTAATTGCGATTACTTTAACTGCCGGTACTGTATTTTTAATGTGGATTGGCGAGCAGATTACCGCTAAAGGCGTTGGCAACGGTATCTCCTTGATAATCTTTGCAGGTATCGTTTCCAGAATTCCTGACGGGCTGCACGTAATTTACCAGTATTTACAGGCCGGAACAATTAATGCTTTAAATGTACTTTTATTTGCTGTGATTGCAGTTGCCATGATCGTATTTGTAATTGCAATTACGCAGGGTATCCGTAAAGTACCGGTACAATACGCTAAACGCGTTGTTGGTCGTAAAATGTACGGCGGCCATTCCAGTTATATTCCGCTGAAAGTTAACCAGGCCGGCGTTATTCCTATCATCTTCGCATCTTCAATCCTTATGTTCCCGGTAACCATCGGACAGTTTGTTGACGTTGCGTGGATTAAAACGGTAGCAGGCTGGTTTGCATGGGGTTCTCCTTTGCAGACTACTTTGTATGTATTGATGATTTTGTTCTTCACATATTTCTATACTGCTGTAAGCATCAATATTAATGATGTGGCGGACAATCTTAAAAAATACGGCGGATTTATTCCCGGCCTGCGCCCCGGTAAACCTACCAGTGATTATCTGGACAAAATCATGACCAGAATCACTCTTGCCGGTGCAATTTTCCTTTCGCTGATTGCGCTTATGCCTAATGTCATCGGCTGGATGACCGGCATTGAAGGTGTTTACTTCGGCGGTACCGCTCTCTTAATCGTTGTTGGTGTAGCGCTCGATACCATGAAGCAGATTGAATCGCTCGTATTGATGCGTCACTATCAAGGTTTTATGAAATAGGAGGAATCAGGAAATGTATATTATTTTAATGGGACCTCCGGGTGCCGGCAAAGGCACTCAAGCAGAAAAATTAATTGCCGAATTTAAAATTCCCCATATTTCCACCGGGGATATGTTCCGTGCAGCAGTAAAGCAAGGAACTGAACTTGGCAAAGAAGCTAAAAGATATATGGATGCCGGACAGCTTGTTCCTGATGTTGTAACTATCGGCATTGTACGTGAAGGATTATCCAAACCGGAATGTGCAAACGGATTTATCCTTGACGGCTTCCCGAGAACTGAAGAACAGGCAGTTGCACTTGACGGCATCATGAAAGACCTGGGCATAAAGATGACAGGCGTAATCAATATCGTAGTTCCCGATGCTGAGCTTGTTGGCAGGGTAACCGGCAGACGCATCTGCAAATCCTGCGGCGCTACCTATCATGTAGCGTTCAACCCCAGCAAAGTGGAAGGTATGTGTGATAAATGCGGCGGGACGCTTTATCAACGTGACGACGACAAAGAAGAAACAATCAAAAACCGTCTGGAAGCGTATCATTCCCAGACTGAGCCTTTAATAGAGTACTACAAAAAACAGGGCTTATATCATGAAATCGACGGCATGCAGCCGATTGACAAAGTATATGCCGATGTTAAAGATAGTCTCTCTGGCAACTGAGCAAGGAGGTATTGAGCGTGTCCAAACAAGATGTAATTGAGGTTGAAGGCACAATCTTGGAATCTTTGCCAAATGCCATGTTCCAGGTAAAATTGGAAAACGGCCATGTTATTCTGGCACACATATCCGGTAAGATACGTATGAACTTCATCAAAATTTTGCCTGGCGACAGGGTTACAGTGGAGCTTACTCCGTATGATCTGAACCGTGGAAGAATTACTTACCGTTTTAAATAAGCAAGACAGGCAAGAGGAGGTTAAAAAATGAAAGTCAGACCGTCTGTAAAGCCAATATGTGAAAAATGCAAAGTCATCAAACGTAAAGGCCATGTTATGGTAATCTGTGAAAACCCGAAACATAAACAAAAACAAGGATAAGAAGGAGGTGCGCTTTAATGGCACGTATTGCAGGTGTCGATTTACCGAGAGATAAACGTATTGAATACGCTTTACCTTATATTTATGGCATCGGACTTACTTTATCGAGAGAAATCCTCGCAAAAACCGGTATCAACCCTGATACCCGCGTTCGCGATCTCACCGAAGAAGAAGTTGCTAAAATCCGTGAAACTCTTGACGCTGATTATAAAGTAGAAGGTGACCTCCGCAGAGAGGAATCCCTCAATATTAAACGTTTAATTGAAATTGGCAGCTACCGCGGCCGCAGACATCGTATGGGTCTGCCTGTTCGCGGCCAGAACACCAAAAACAATGCACGTACCCGCAAAGGTCCTAAACGTACTATTGCCGGCAAGAAGAAATAATCAGTGAAGGAGGGATAAACGAGTGGCTGGTAAAAAAGTTGTTCGCAACAAGAAAAAAGTTAGCAAAAATATTATTAACGGTGTAGCTCATATCCGTTCGACTTTCAATAATACTATCGTTACTATCGCTGATACCGAAGGTAATGTTCTGAGCTGGGCATCCGCAGGCGGCCTTGGTTTCCGCGGCAGCCGCAAAAGCACTCCGTTCGCTGCACAGATGGCTGCTGAAGAAGCAACCAAAGCAGCTATGGAACATGGCCTGAAACAGGTTGAAGTTTATGTAAAAGGCCCCGGCGCCGGCCGTGAAGCCGCTATCCGCGCACTTCAGGCTGCTGGTCTTGAGGTTAACTCCATCAGAGACGTAACCCCGATTCCGCACAATGGCTGCCGTCCGCCGAAACGCAGAAGAGTATAATTGGAGGTGTAGCATAGATGGCAATTGATAGAACGCCTGTCCTGAAAAGATGCAGATCTTTGGGATTAACTCCGGCATTTCTGGGCATTAGCAAGGAATCTCACCGTCAGGCTAAACGCGCTAACAGAAAAAAGAGTGAATATGGCATTCAGTTAACTGAAAAACAAAAAGCAAAATTTATTTATGGCCTGCTGGAAAAACAATTCCGCGGCTACTACGACAGAGCTAAAAAAATGGAAGGCATCACCGGTGAAAACCTGCTCATCCTTCTGGAAAGAAGAATTGACAACGTTGTATTCCGCCTTGGTCTTGCAAACACACGCCGTCAGGCTCGTCAGATTGTAAGACACGGCCATATCGCCGTTAACGGCAAACGCCTTGATATTCCTTCCGCTCTGGTAAAAGCAGGCGACGTTATTTCCGTTATGGAAGGCAGCCGTTCCAAAGAATATTTCAAAGGCATGGCTGAAACTCTTGCCGGCAAAACCGTTCCGGCATGGTTGATTCAGGACGCTGAAAATCTCGGCGGCAAAGTTGACCGTTACCCGACTCGTGAGGAAATTGATGTTCCTATCGAAGAACATCTCATCGTTGAGTTGTACTCCAAATAATAGTTTGAACATCTTCATGCCACCATATATTGGGCGTATTGTGGTAATACGCAAAAGAAGGAGGCTTTCCATATGATCGAATTAGAAAAACCAAAAATGGTCACAGCTGATATCAGCGATGACGGGCGTTATGGTAAATTTGTTTGGGAGCCGCTTGAAAGGGGCTACGGCATTACTCTCGGCAATAGCCTTCGCAGAGTATTGCTGTCCTCACTGCCGGGCGCAGCAGTAACCAGCGTTAAAATCGAAGGTGTACTGCATGAATTCTCTACAATTCCTGGCGTCAGGGAAGACGTTGCAGACATTATCTTAAACATCAAAGGCCTCTGCCTTAAACTGCACGGCGACGAACCTAAAGTTCTGCGCATTGAATGCAGCGGCGAGCAGGAGGTAACGGCAGCAAACATCATTGCTGACGCAGATGTGGAAATTTTAAACCCTGAACTGCACATTGCCACACTTGATACCGATGCGGGATTCAATATGGAAATTAATGTAGACAAAGGGTTGGGATATGTTCCGGCAGATAAGAATAAACGTGCGGATCAGCCGATAGGAGTTATTCCCGTTGATTCCATATATTCTCCTATTACCAGAGTGAAGTTCGGTGTTACCGATACTCGCGTAGGTAATGTTACCAACTATGACAAACTGACTTTGGAAGTTTGGACAGATGGCAGCGTAGAGCCTGATACTGCTGTAAGCATGGCATCCGGCATTATGATTGACTATCTGAAAATGTTCCAGCCGGCAGCTGAAACTGCTTCCGGCATCATCACCGTATCCGGCAGCACGGAAGAAGCTGCTGCAGAAGAACAGGGCGCACCGGCAGGTACAGGCTCCGTTTCCATTGACGACCTTGACCTTTCCGTACGTTCCAACAACTGCCTGCGCCGCGCCGGCATCAACACGGTTGATGAACTTATCCAAAGAACAGAAGAAGATATGATGAAAGTGCGTAACCTTGGCCGTAAATCGCTTGAAGAAGTTAAGAAAAAACTCAGTGATATGGGCCTTAGCTTGCGCAAAAGTGAAGAAGAATAAGAAGGGGGTCGGAAACAGATGGCATACAGAAAACTGGGCCGCAATTCCAGCAACCGTAAAGCATTGTTCCGCAGCATTTTAAGTTCTTTCTTCAAACACGAGAGAATCGAAACTACCGTAACTAAAGCTAAGGAAGTAAGCAAACATGCTGCTAAATTAATTACTTTGGCTAAACGCGGCGACCTTCATGCACGCCGCCTGGTAATGGCTGAGCTCGTGGACGAAGAAGCAACGAGAAAACTGTTTAACGAGATCGCTCCTAAATACGCAGACCGCCAGGGCGGCTTTACCCGTATTTATAAAGTTGGTCCTCGCCGCGGTGACGCTGCTGAAATGGCAATTATCGAGCTCATCTGATTGGTATAAACAGCTAACATAAACAAAAAGACAGCGGATAACCGCTGTTTTTTTGTTTATACATGCAAATTTCGCGCAGCTTGGAAAAACACTTGCCGCAGACATGGTTAATTGTGTAAAATAATAACATAATAAATGTAATGGAGGCATAATAATGAGCGAAAACAGCAAAGTAAAATTTACAACCAATAAAGGTGTTTTTGTTGCAGAAATTTTTGAAGACAAAGCACCGAATACTGCCAAAAACTTTTTGGATTTGGTAAATAAAGGCTTTTATGACGGTATTATTTTTCACCGTGTAATCGATGGCTTTATGATTCAGGGCGGCGACCCGACCGGTACAGGTATGGGCGGCCCCGGCTACAAAATTAAAGATGAATTTGGAGAAGGCCTTAAACATGATGACGAAGGAGTGCTTTCCATGGCAAATGCAGGCCCGAACACCGGCGGCAGCCAGTTCTTTATCACGCTTGCGCCTACTCCGTGGCTTGACGGGCATCATGCAATTTTCGGCCGTATTGTAGAAGGCATGGACAGAGTAAGATTAATCGGCGTAGTGCCGACTGATTTCCGTGACCGCCCGATTGAACCGGTAGTAATGGAAAAAGTAGAAGTTGTAAAATAATGCCGGCCTATGTATATATGCTGCGCTGCGCGGATGGTTCGCTTTATACCGGCTGGACCAATGATATGGTAAAACGCCTGAAAGCGCATCAAAGCGGGCAGGGCGCAAAATATACCCGCAGCCGCGGCCCGGTAGAGCTTGTTTACAGCGAGGAACTTACTGATAAAAGCGAAGCCTTAAAACGTGAATATGCCATTAAACAGCTAAGCCATACGGAAAAGCTGAAATTAATAGAACGTAACAAATTGAACACAATTTACTGAAAATATTTGCAATTTTGCCTAAAGTGCCTTGCTTTATTTATATTGATAGGGTATAATAGGCGGAGTGAGTGCGAGACAGTGTATTTTCGCACTTAAGTAATATTTTTAGGAGGCCCAGAAAAGATGACTGGCAAAGTAAAATGGTTTAACGCAGAAAAAGGTTACGGTTTCATTGAACGTGAAGAAGGCGGCGACGTATTCGTACATTTCTCCGCAATTCAGGCTGATGGATTCAAAACCCTCGAAGAAGGCCAAGCTGTGGAATTTGACGTAGTTGAAGGTCCCCGCGGCGAGCAGGCTGCTAACGTAGTTCGTCTGTAATATAAATTTGTAGACCCGCTTGTGGAGCGGCTTTGAGCGATTTATATAGTTCGTTTATACAAAAAATTATACAAATTTGACGAATAAAGCAAAATATAAGCCCGAAATCTTAATTGTTTAGGATTCGGGCTTATTTTATTTTCAGAAAAATAAATAGCCTACAACAATACCATTAATTATTGGTATATCGCAGGCTACATTAATATATATTATAACCGTCAATTATTGTTATGTTAACAAATAACACCGTTATGGCTACAAATGGCAGAAGTTTTAAACCGTTAAATGCGCATAAACAGTAGTAGTGAAGCGGTTATAGCTAAAAAGTAAGTTCGTTTTTTAAAATCAGATAGAAAAATTAAAAAATTCGTAGAGGTAAGTGGTTAAAACGTAAAATACTTTACGATTTTTTGGTTTTATGGTAATATTAGTAGTAAGTGCTAACAGTTGATATTATATTGATAGCAAACATAATAATTATGCTATCATCTGCTTATACGGATTTATAAGTGTAGAAACGCCATAATCCCTGCATTTATTAATTGGTATAAGATATGGTGCTATATCCATATTGTTAAGTGTAGTTAAATTGCTATCAAATGTCTTAACAGTGCAAGTATTTGCTTTACGAGCTGTATTTACCGAATGTTTATTTTGGATGGCTTTAAGAAAATTTATCAGTTTATTGGCTTGGCGTGGCGAAAGTTCGTCACGTATTTTTTTATTAGCGGCTGTACCTTTATAGAAATCACCGACAGGAAGTAGCAAATCCCAGTATTTTAATAGCATATTGATAGCAAAGTCACGCTTTAATAAATCAGTATTGTTTAACTTGTACTTATCTTTTAACGTAGTTATAGTTTTAGCTTTCCGGAGCCGTACTTCATAACGGAGCATACCACGAGCAGAATCGGGAGAAGGACGGTTATTGTTTATAACTTCGGCGTATTTGTCGTATATAACGACGGATATGCTTTTGTTATGCAGGTGGACGGAGTTATGTTTAAACTTTGTTGTTTTCTTTAATCTGTTTTTTTCAATTACAGACCCATTGAACTGATGTAGGTATAGTGGTACAAGAGCTTCGGGGACTTGAAAGTTAAAGCTGTAATCAATCCGCCAAAGTCGGGCGTTGTTGAACTCGGTATAAAATTCTAACTCGTCCTTGGAACAGCAATCCAAAAACAGCGGATACACAAGGTAGAAGAAATTTCTGCGGAATGTTTCCACGTGTTCATCTGTACCGTTAAAAAGCTGATATGGGTTATTACTATTTCTCATATCAGACGGTATGAAGCCATTGAAATGGAATGCCAGTATGAAATAGATGTACCCCGTCTTATCGCTGAATAATATGCGGATATTTTTCAGCTCAAATGAGAAATAATGTTTATAGCCGCAGATGTATTTTTTAACAGCTTTATCAATTTTACTATTAGTGTTACCGTAAGCGTGGTTTCGGCGTTTAGCGCAGATGTAGCCATACGCCGCTTCCTCGGTTACCTGGAAGTTCTTTCGCAGGAAGTTTATAAAAGTATTAGCAGTTACTTCCAACGCAAGAGTTGCGGTATCGAGCATTTAGCAAGGTATACCCCCTTTCTGTAAGATGTGACTGTATTTAAATATACAAATAATTTTAAAAAATGTGGATAGGGAAGAAAAAAGAAAAACTGTACACTTCTCGAATACGCTCCGAAGCCGCACCAGCTCTGGCTTTAGCGCTTCTTCGCTTCTGCGAAATTACGCAGTTTTTCCACTTATCTTTAGTCATAAAATAAGCGTTATTTTTACTATAATTAATGCTTTATCTGCGTTAAAATATTATTGGCGTACTCATTGCCGCCTAAAATAATAAGGGAATCTTCCAACAGATAATGAGCAAGTCTGCTGGGGGATATGAACAGCAACCGTGCCGAAGTATCAAATTTATCTTTGTAATCAGTAATCGTAATTTCAGTGCCAGTGAAGTTACGGTAACGGTAAAACACACGGACTATGGCAGATGTAGACATAATTAGTGGTTCTCTATCTCCCCGACTAAAAACAAAGTATTCAGAGTTTGTAAATTCAGGGGGAAAAACATAATAATGAGTATCAGTATTGACGGTATAGGTGAAGCCTATGCCGTTTTTTTCTTTACCGAACAGCTCCTTGACCTTAAAACAGACATCATCTGTATCACTGGAACGTGATTTTAGCTGAAAGTTAATGTTGTCGCCGCTGAAATTATCATCAGCTTTAACATCTATCTGCTGAAAGATGTCGGCATAAGTATTCAATGGTACGGAGCGGATATTGCTAACGGAGCTACCGAAGCGGTCAGATATGGCTTGAAGCTGTTTAGTTTTTACGGCTTCCGAAAAAGATAGTTTTACGGTATCGACCATAGCTATCACCCAAAAGTTATTTTGCGGATACGCCGATTATTAAGATAAACTTTATTTTTATGAATCCGCAGTTCATCACCGTTTTTTAACTTCGCTCTGCCAGTACACAAGAGGGACTTTCTCCAGCCGCCTATATAATAGAAATCACATAGCCTTTCAAGTGTAGCCCTGGGAATGTTACAGCCGCCGTTCTCGATATCTTCAATGACTAACGGGTCAATATCTGCCATAGAGCCGACCTTGCGGTAGTCGCCAAAGTGGTATTTAATACGGATAGAAGAAAATACGTTTGCAATACTTGAACAAATATACATATCAGCTAACCGCCTTAATGTATTCTGCCACGGACAAACCGTAATAATCCGCCAGCTTCGCCAAAGTCTGATACCGAGGGAGCGTGCGACCGTTTTCAACCTCATATATAGCTTTACGGGTAAGACCAGTAGCACGGGCTATATCTATAATGGTTGCGCCGTTTTCTTTCCTGTATTTTTTGATGTTGTTAAGTTTGTAGTTCATTTATTTTTATGCCTTTCTAAAGTGTTTTCGTAAGTATTATTACCATACAATGTAACTTTAAAGTAATGTTTGTTATCACAGGTAATAGTTTAAACAGATAACAAATACAGAAAGGAATAATACACAAATGACGGCAAGTATCAAAACAGTTAGTAAGTGGCTGTTAAATAACGTTGGTGACGATGCCGAAGCTGAAATATTCCAAAGATTCCTAAAGACCAACAACATAAACGGCTGGGGAACGAAGAAGTTAGCCAGTGCTTATGATTCGATGAAAGCTGAAATGGGCAGATTGGATAGGATAAACGAAGCTCCTTTTCAAGACCTCGCAAGGGAACACGAAGCTGGGCGAAGAAGAATCTTCAACAAATACGCTGGAATAGCTGATATTCCTGACGAAGCGGTAAGAAACGAAGCATACGTAGCACGTGGGAAAGAGTTTGCGAAGCTGGAAGCAGACTTTAAACGGAAAATCGCTGTAAAATCAGAACCAAAGGAATATACGCCGAAGCCTAAAAAGCAACCGTTGAATACGGACGCTATACAAGCTGATATACCAGCGCAGAACCCGAAGCCAACGCATACAGCAACGGCAGAACCTACAAAGCCAGTAGAAGAAACAAAACCCGTAGCAGATACACCAAAGCCAGTGGAAGCAGCTCCAACAGTAGAAGCTAAACCAACGGCAACAGAAACCGTTAAAACCGTAGAAGCCCCAAAACAGCAAGTTACGCCTAAAGTAACCGAAGCACCAGTAAAAGAAACGGTGAATCAACGGACAGAAGCTGTTAAAGCTAAACCGACTAATACGGAGAACCAAGGAGTTAAAACTGCGTTTAGTGATATTGCCAAGTATGACGGAAGCAAGCCAACGCTTAATACAGTAAACTTGGATAAAGATAATATGGAGCTATTCCCGACAGATTATGCAGAGAAGAACCTCACAGAGAGCTTATACAAGCGCAGGGACAGATTTAAACGCAGAAGCATATATAACGTTAAAAATGCACCGAAGAACGCCTTAAAAGCAGTAGCAAGCTATGGAGCAACTACAATGTTAGTAGGCACGGGACTGTTATTAATGGACGGGACTTTCAATAGCAACCCCGCTGGCCCGAAAAGTAACTCGGAGCTATTCAATCCGTATCAATTTTCAGGTCAGCAATCGTATTAAACCAACAGAATCATCCCCTTTCAGAAAAAACAAAAACCGTTTCAATGGTGTTGGTAACAATGCTCCAGCCCGTATGGGAGCACGATTATAGTTCATTCCATTAAAACGGTATTTCTTCTTCATTATTAACTTGTCTAATCACATCAAAAATATAATATCGTGAAAAATGCAAAAAGTCAAATGCTTATGAAGCATATAATAAGTAGAATGAAGCTGAAAAGTTATTTAGTAAATATACGAAGCACTATCTATGATGATTGCTTTTGAAACCATTATGGTACTCATTCTTTTATTTTTAGAAGATAAATGAAAAAACGTATAATAATTGTAAATAATACAAACAAAGTTAACTTATATTGTCCGCTTTAATATGTTATAATTATTTTAAGAAAAGCTATATTACAGTGTGTCTTTTCGGAAGGGAATTAAGCGTTAGATATACCGCTTTTTATCGTCCTTTCCGTTAAGATTTTTAAATGGGAGGAGGTTTTATTATGCGCAAAAGTTCAACTTATAAAATTTTAGCGGCGGTAATGGCGGCAGGCAGCCTTGGTTTATATGCGGCTACACCCGTAGCGGCAGCGGATAATTTTAACGCGCCAGAGGATGGTACAATAGTTAACAGTACTTACGATAATGTTTACGGCAACGGTATACCTATAACCATTACCGGAGGTACAATAGGCTATGTTTACGGCGTTGGCAAAATTGGTTATACCGGCGATGCCAGCGGCGGCAATGTAACTATCAATGGCAATGTTGAAGTAACAAGCGTAGTTTACGGCGGCTGGTCAGACGACAGCAGCGCTCACCACAACACCGTTAACATCAGCGGCGATGCCAAAGTAATAGCAGACTTTGTTTACGGCGGCAGGTCAGCAGACAGCAGCGCTTACCACAACACCGTTAACATCAGCGGCAATGCTAAAGTAACAGGCAACGTTTACGGCGGCAGGTCAGCCACCAGCGACCTCGAATTAATCGGCGGCCAAGCTCACCATAATACTGTTAACATCAGCGGCGGTTCTGTAGAAGGCTATGTTTACGGCGGCTATTCAGACAGTGGCGGCAGTGCAAATGACAATGAAATCATTATCAGCGGTTCTGCCGATATTACAAATGCTAAACTGCGTGGCAGTAACAAAATCAACGCTACCGGCAATACCCTTACCATTGACGGCTGGAGCGACAGTACGCAATCTGTCAAAAACTTCAGCGATATTAATTTTAATAATGTAAACTGGCAAAACGGCGGAACTGTACTTACAATTACAGAAGGAGCAGATAACGACCTTGCCAATACCGAAATCAACATTAACAGCATTGCAGGCGGCAGCAACATTAAAGCCGGAGACAAAATGACCTTTATTTCCAGCAATACTGATTTATCTGATGAAGTAAACTATAACATCAATGATACCTTTACCGCAGGCGTTGCGCTGGAAGGTACAGGCACAACCAGTGTCGATAACGAAGGCAATGTATCCTTTACTGTTAACAACTTAAAAGCTAGCAGTCAGGCAGTAAGCGCCGCCCAAACCCGTGCGGCTTCCGCAGCCTTTGTAAACCAGGGCACAGATTTAATCAGCGACAGTTTGGATACCTTAAGCCGTGATGATAACTACGGCGTTAAAACCTTTGCCGCTGTACACGGTAACCGCAGTAAATATGATGTTGCTGACGATATTAAAATTAACGGCTGGAGCACGATTGTCGGCGTTGGCAATGCCGATAAGTTCGATAACGGCAGCGAGTTAAGCTGGGGCGTGTTCTACGAAAACGGCAGCGGTAATTACCGTACTTACAACAGCTTTAATAACGAGTTCTTCCGCGGTGACGGCAGTATGGTTTATAACGGCGGCGGTATTGCGGCAAGGTATGAGAATAAAAACGGCGTTTATACCGAAGGCTCGCTCCGTGCAGGTATGCTTAAAAACGAACTCGATAACGCCATGCGTAATGTTAACGGCAGTTACGGCTACGAAACCGAAAGTGCTTACTACGGCGCGCACATTGGCGTTGGTAAAATTATCAGCCTGAGTGACAGCAGTGACCTCGATATATACGGTAAGTTCTTCCATACTTATACCGAAGGCGACAGCGTTACCATTGCAGACGATAAATTCGATTTTGACAGCATTACCAGTGACAGATTAAGAGTTGGCGCGCGAATTACAAGCAATAAGGAAAACAAATTCAGCACTTATTATGGCTTGGCTTATGAATACGAGTTTAACGGCGACGCTGATATGACGGCGCAGGGACTGCGGGCAGATACGCAGAGCTTACAGGGAAGCAGTGTAATGGCGGAAGTAGGCTTTAACTACCAGCCCACGCCCGACAGCCCGTGGAGCTTTGACCTTAATATGCGCGGCTACGCAGGCGAGCGGCAGGGCGGCAGCTTTAACGTACAGGCAACGTATACTTTTTAAATAAATAAATTTGTAATTGAAAAAACGCATCCAACCCTCGAATGGGTACGGGTGCGTTTTTATTATATAGGAAATATTATAAAAAAATCATATAGGGATTCAAAAATTATAAAATTTGCGGGCGGCACCTATATATTATTAGTAACTTGTCATTGAATAATATAGCCCCCGGTACGTTGACTTTAGCCTTCGGCAACCATAGAACCTACGGTAACAACGATAACCCGTAGCGTTATACGGTGTCGATATTAACCAATATGAAGAAGGAACGTTTCCTCGCTATGCTCGGAAACCGTCAAGTTAACTTCGAGAACAGCTCTCGTTAACTTTGACGAATAAAGAATTAAAGCGGAAGAAGGAAAGCCCTCGAAGCCTAACGGACTTCTCGGTGCTTTTATTGTACCGCTTCGCTGATTCTGCTCACGAAGTTAATATTAACGGATATTTACATAATTTACATTATCGGTTCGTTGCGCTTCGCTTCACACATTCTCCGCCACGCTCCGAATGTCAGCGATAATGTGAAATTATGCAAAATCCTTTACATACAGTAGTACAGCGCCTCGAAACTAACAGCCAGTCAAGGATATATAAACGGCTATACGCCGCCCTTGACTTTGGCTGTTTTTTGTTTCTTCGGTGCTGATTAAAGATGAAAGGAGTGAGTTCTCGAAGCCTGACGGACTTCTCGAACAGTAAAGAATTTGTTTTTTTCTTGGCATAGCTTACCACACCTCGCTTAAACTCCGTCAAGGGTAAAATGAACGCTTCGCGCCCTTGACTTCGTGGCTCGGCGTGGTGCTTTGCCGCCGTAAAAAAACAAAACAATCAATCAGTTAATTAAAGAAAGGAAGTTGTTACTATGTTTAAAATCTTTTTAACCAACCTCGGAAAATACAACGAAGGATTATTAATCGGTAAGTGGGTTGAACTGCCGTGCGATAACCTCGAAGAAGAACTGGAAGCTATCGGCGTAGGAAAAGTACCGTATGAAGAATACTTCATCACCGACTATGAAAGCGACTTCGGGATTGAAGTTGGCGAATATGATAACATTGATGAACTGAACGAACTTGCCGAAGAACTCGAAGCACTGGACGAGTGCGAGCAAGAAGCCGTGAAAGCCTACATTGAACTTGAAAGCAATGATGTAAAAGAAGCCATAAACGCCGTAAACAAAGGACGTTGCGCATTTTACTCAAACACGGACTTGGACACACTGGCAGTAGAAGAAGTGGAAGCCTGGGACTTACCCGATATAGCGTTAAGGTACTTCGATTGGGAAGCATACAAAAGGGATATGGAGCTGAACGGCTATACCGAAATCAACGGCGGCGTATTTTATAACTACAAGTAAACAGTTAATATGGGCGGTAGAAATATCGCCCATATATAAACAAAAATATATTTATAAAGGAGATAACAACAATGAAAGCAATCAAATCAGTAGAGTTCAACTTTAGTATTAAAGCAGGAGATGTTTTAAACAGAAATATTAGAAGGAAGTTAAAAATGGCGGCGGACAAACTCAACTTGTCTATGTTTGTTTTAACGAACCATAACGGCGAAATCATTGAAATATTAGTTTTTAAAGGGTGGTTAAACAACTTTAAAGCTAATATTATCAAAGCCTGCATTGGTTGTGGCAACGTGGAAGCCTTTACTTCGATAGCGTGGCTCGAAGATGTTAAAGATATAATATATCAGCTATACAAATTTGATGATGAAGTTTTCGCTTATGTAAACAATAGGATAATCAAAGAAGATGAAGCCATTTTATTCAGGGACTTATCGGGTGAGGTGATTTAACTATGTTGTGGATAATGACTTTTGTATGGTTAGTTCTAATCTTTGCTTCAAAATTCGCCTTTAAGCGTTTTAAGGAGTATAGGTATAGAAAGACATTAGTAAGCGAACAAAAACGCCGTAAACGTGAATTTAAAGCACTGTATAAAGCGGCATAAAAGGAAAGGAAGTAATTTATTATGTTAAAGCAAAAAAGCGCAGAGAAAGAAAAAATGGAGCTGTTAAACTTGTATGACGATATTATTGATGAACCCTTCTGCTATGAAGAAATAGCCAAATGTTCAAAATATTTCACTGACGAAGCAGAAACTTTAGATTTAATGCTGATAGTTACCATTGACAATGACACATCAGTTGCAAACGTTGTTTCGGGAAGCGCCATGGACATAATAGAAAAAGATGTTATGGAAGCCCGTGGGAAGTACGGTTTAATCATATTTTGTAGCAAAGCAAGGGAAGCAAAAGCTATATCTTTATGCAGAAAGTTAAAATCGGTAGATAGAAACATAAAGATAACCGTGAACGAAACAGAATTATAAAAAAACAACGCCGTCAGCTTAAAGTTGGCGGCGTAAATTATATAATGAAGGAGAGTTTAAAAATGTTAAACAAAAGAGAAATAGCAAAGAAGAAGAAGCTGGCAAGTCAATATAAAGGTATCAGTTATGACACTATAAGGAATGAATTTGTTGTAAGGTACAGAATTGGTACAGATATTAATAACAGACCAATTTACATAAAACCAATAAAACGCTATAATAATTTTGAAGCGGCGGTAAAATGCCTTTCAGAATACAAGGAACTGGCGGCGTTAAAATTGGCACGTAGAGCGATAGTAACACTAAAAGATATTGAGGAAATTTATATTAAGAAACATAAAAAATTAATGCAGGAATCCAAAAATGATAAACAAAACGAAGTAGCCATAAAAAATTCTGCATTGATAAGAAACATTGAAAAAAAGTTATCATCAATAACATTAATAAAAAATAATGTACCCGAACTGTATGTTGCCGACTTAAAAAAGGTAACGAATGAGGCATTTCAGGAATATTATAGCAAAGTATATAACTTGGGGTTAAAAACTATAAAGAAAAAGACAATAACAGATTATTTTACACGGCTACCGAGCATACTTAAAGACAGTGAAAACGGAATTACAGAAAGAATAAACAAAGCTGCAATTACCACAAACGAAATAAACACACGTTTTAAAATCCAAAAAATAAAGGATACAACCAAAAGAGATACCAATATAAACTTACTCAAAGACAGCAGGAGCTATGCCATTGAAGAACTGCATAAGCTGTATGTAACGGCGGAAAAAGGTAACGATAGAACTTTTCTTCTGCTGTTATTGTTAATTGGTACGGGCGCAAGGATAAATGAGCTGTTAAATATATCAGTGAACAAAGTTTATACCGTAAACGATACAAAAAAGGAATATGTTGTTAAAAATGAGGACGGAGAAGCCGTAATCAGCATACCCTTTGAAAACTATATCGTGATTCACCGACAAAGAAGCCGTGTAACGGGCAAAGAAACGTACGCCAAGACCGGGGTATCAAACAGACCAGTAGTGCTATGCCAAATGATAATGGACGAACTTTTGAATTTTATCAGTAAACATAAATTAAAAAATAATGATAAAATATTCTTTTCAACAACAGTAAAAGATAAAAGTCATAGCATATCAGACTTTAGGGCAGGAGAATTGTTACGTGAATTAGAACAAAAGGCAGGAGTTGAACACATTAAAGGAAGGATAAACCACGCTCATAGGCACGATTTAATCACATACTTTGAAAACGTGTTCCAAATAAACGAAGCAACGGTAAGATTCTTCGTTGGTCACAGCCCGAAGAAGAACGATGCGCACATCAGATATAATATGGTAGGCGCAGAAGATATTAAAAAATTGGGCGCAAGAAGATTTAAAGCCGCACAAACAGCATTTTTAATAACAGTTAAGTATAACTATGACGTGGATAAGTCTTTACAAATTTTTAATGAGTTCAATGGCAAGTACGAAACAGAACCATATAAAAAACGTCTTAATGACGGTACAGTGGAATACGATATACAGACAGATAATATCGACTAGGAAAAAGTGTATCAAATGGAACAAAGTGGTAAAAACTTGCAGGAGATTAAAGCAGAATTAGCCATTGAAGAACGCAACGAGGATATATTTGACGAAGAAGTTGGAAGAATTGACGGATTTTTAAGGCAGTATGCGTACTATAAGGAGTGGCGAGAATGTTTATATAACGAATACCGCAACGCAAGCAGAGATGTTCGCAAAAGATTTAAAACTTTTGATGATTACATTGAGTACCACAAATCAGAATTCCTTGCAGACACAGGGAGTTATATGGACGAAGAAGAAATAAACTATGAAATGAAAGTTGAAGAATATATGAAGAAGGAGGAAGTATTAAAAGAATATTATAATTTATCAGAAAACAGCGAGTACAGAAAGAACAACACCTTTGCAGATTTTAAGGAAGATGTTGGCGAAGAAAGCGTCATAAAAGATGATTTTAAAAGATATTGTATTCATAAAATTAATTACAAAAACTGATACAAAATTGTATTTTATGCTTGTAATTAATGAGGAAGTAAGCTCGTAAAGCCGCATAAATAAGGGGTTAAAAATAGCGTTGTCTAACGTAGTTCGTCTGTAATATATAGTTATTAATCCCAATTAATTATATAGAATCGGCTTATGAACAAACCGGAACGCATTTTCTTATGAAGATGCGTTCTTTTTATTTATGTTTGCTTTTTAAAATGCTATAATTAAAATATATCAACAATTAAAGCAGGTATCATTATGAAAAGGCTCAAATTTATCTTAGTGCTTTGCGTATGTATTTTATGTTTTTCTGCGCAGGCTTTGGCTGCCGCCATATCATCCGAAAAGCAGGAAATTATAAAAGAATACTATTTTACAGAAGCTGTTAATATCGCCGCAGGGCTTTGCATTGGCATTTATGACCCGCAGCAGGCACCGGAAATTGCCTATTTGCGTGATTACGGCTGGGAGATTGTGCCGTTTAAATTAAAAGACGGGAAAGTTGACAGCAGCATTGTTGTAGCCAAAAACCATATTAAAGAACAGGATATTGATTTTTATATAGTGGGCTTCCGCGGAAGCGCCAACAAAAGCGACTGGAAAATAAACCTTGAAACCGAACAGGTGCCCTATGGCGGCAGTACGATTGAAGAATTTAAAACTTTTGCCCAAACTGTTAAAGCAGACGAAACGGTGCCTATGGTGCATAAAGGGTTTAACGAATATGTAAACACTGTTTTAAGTGCTACCATGCAGGATGGTTCAAGCAGTAAACGCTTTGTTGAGGAGATTAAAAACAACCCTAAAGTACGAGTGCTTTTAACAGGGCACAGCCTTGGCGGTGCGGTGGCAACGCTTACAGCGGAACGCCTTGTAAGCATGGGCATAGAAAAATGGCGCGTGCCGGTAATTACTTTCGGTGCACCTGCTATAGGCAACGCGGCGTTTGCCAAAGCCTACGGCGATAAGATTTTGCTTTGGCGCATAACCAATACGGCAGACCCTGTTCCCGGAAGCTTGCAGACTTTTTTTGGCGGCTATAAGCAGTTTGGCAAACAATACAAATACAGTGTATCGCCTAAGCTGGCAACACAGCAGCATGATATGGCAATGTATTTTGATGTATCGGTACACAAATATTACAAGGCGCTGCAAAAAGCGCAGGAAGCCGGTCTGATTGCAAAAACGCCCATGCAGCAGCTTAACAGCACAGAGCCTCTTGTAGCTGTATGGATAGGTTCCAGCCAGGCTTTGGAAAAACGCCCTTATATGCCGGATATCCAAAGTTTTCTGCTTTCGGAATACCAGAACATGCTGCCAAGATATATAATTATGGATGACGATATCAAATTATACAGGCAGGAATTTTATCCGCTGAATTACTTTATCCGCGAGGCGCAGGCTGTTGGCGCAGATTACATTATAATTGCCGAAATGGACGGGCATCAGCCGCGAAACAGCCAAAACTGGTATATTAATATGAATCAGAGCGTTTTTAACGCAAATGGCGGGTTAATAAATGTTATCAGCATTTCCAAGCTGGTTTCGCCGGTATCGGGCAATATGCACGCTGCCGTTTATGCCGTTAAAGAAGGGCGCACGCAGCTGAAGCAATACCTGCCCTTTATAAAAACCAGATATAACAAAACACCGCAGTGGATTAGTTTGGGAGAGGTTGAAAATTGAAAGAAGAAGCATTGCAGGAACTTGAACAGCAGCTGGCAAAATGCAGGGAATGTAAACTGTGCGAATTTGCCAAAGGCCCGGTCGGTTGGTTTGGCTGCGCCGAAACGCCGATAGTATTTGTAGGAGAAGGCCCCGGCGGGGTCGAGGATGATTACGGCTGCCCGCTGATTGGCCCTTCCGGGCAGCTTTTGGACAAAGCTTTATGGGCAACCAAAATGACAAGGGACAGAGTAATTACAACCAATATAGTAAAATGCCGCCCGAAAGGAAACCGTACGCCTAATATTGCCGAAGCCGATTTTTGTGCGCATCGCTGGTTGGAAAAAGAACTGGAAATTTTGCAGCCAAAAGTAATTGTGGCGCTGGGCAGTGTAGCGCTGCATTATTTGGGCAGCCCGGATATGCGCATTACCCGCGACCGCGGCAAATGGTTTAAAACGCGCCAGGGGTATGACTGCATTGCAACATATCATCCGGCTTATCTTCTGCGCCTTGCAGACCCGCATGTATTGAACCATGCCAAATGGGAAGTTTTTTATGATTTGGAGGCGGCGCGCAAAAAAGCAGAAGAAGCCGTACCAGATTATAAATTTATGAGCGAAGAAAAAACAGATTTATTTAAACTGTTTAAGAAACGTTAAAAAGAAAGTAAAAAATTTTTTACACAAAAGCATTAGTTAGGGGTTGCTAACTAATGCTTTTTATGCTATACTTCTAAATGTGAGTTAGATTAAGCTAACCAAGTATTCTGAAGAACCTTCTTCTTTTGATTACTGCTTAAATAACTGCGCTTTGACCAATGCCCCTCCTGAGGAATATTTGGTTAGCAATCTTTCTTTTGGGTGATATTATGGCACAAAGCATTCTCGGTTTTAACAATCTTGATGAATTTTTTGCTTTCCATGCGGCTCCTGCCATTGCAGGAATTAAACCGGCAAATTTGTTCAGCTGCCCTGCTGGGTTAATGCCGCAGGCAGAAGAAATACTGGCAGATTATGAAAAACAGTTTAAAGACAGCCATACACGTTTTAAATTGTTGTGCCGCTGCCGTGCGCATATATTAATTTTGGTTTATGATACTGAACTTACCGAAAAGATTTTTCAAAAAAAGGTAACTCAAAATTATCTTGCCCGTTTTGGCTATGCTGCCGATACCGGCGTACAGGATTTTTTAAACCAGATTGCCGCAAAAATTGCGGGCGGAGAGAGCTTTCCTCATGAAATAGGCATCATTCTCGGCTATCCGCCGGAAGATATAGAAGGCTTTAAGCGTTATAAAGGGCGCAACTTTAAGTGCTGCGGTTACTGGAAGGTTTACGGCAACGCAGAACGCGCGCAAAAAATGTTTGATGCATATACGCTGTGCCGCGAAAAACTGATGCAGGCATTGCAAAACGGCGTAACGTTAAAAGTTGCTGCCGCTGCCATATAAAGGAGGTATTATTAATGGAAATAGCTGTAATTTACTGGTCCGGAACAGGCAATACAAAAATGATGGCCGAAGCCGTTGCTGAAGGCATTGCCGAAGCGGGCGCACAGGCCGTTGTTAAAAGCGTAAGCGAAATTACTCCCGGCGAAGCGGCTGCTTATGATAAAATTGCTTTTGGCTGCAGTGCCATGGGCGCCGAAGTATTGGAAGAAACCGAATTTGAACCCTTCTTTACCATGGTTGAAGATAATTTAAAAGGCAAAAAAGTAGTGCTGTTCGGCTCTTACGGCTGGGGCGGCAGCTACATGCAGGACTGGGAAGCCAGAGTACAGGCCGACGGTGCGGAACTTCTGCATCCGGGCGTGCTTGCTATGGGCGAACCTGATGATGCTGCCAGACAGGAATGTAAAGAAATTGGCAGCCTGCTTGCCAAAGCTTAATTTATTATCTGCATAAGCGGCCCTCCCCGTTTATGTTAAATCCATTTCTCCATAAAGCAGAAACAACGCCTCTAACATTAGGGGCGTTTTTCTGTTGCCCGGGAAATAAAATAATGATTTTTTGGTGAAATAGATTGTAAAAATTATTTTTTGAGATATAATTAAAGTAAGACAAGAGAGGTGACCTATGGAATTTTTAGCCAAAATAAACGACCCTGTGCTTTTGGCGCTGGCTTCAACCTGTTTTACCTGGTTTATGACGGCGCTTGGTGCAGGCATGGTTTTCTTTTTTAAAGAAATAAACAAGCGCGTGCTGAATATGATGCTCGGTTTTGCCGCAGGCATTATGGTTGCAGCTTCATTCTGGTCGCTTTTGGAGCCTGCCATTGAAATGGCGCAGAGCGCGCCCATACCGGCATGGCTGGTAGCGGCTATCGGCTTTGTTGGCGGCGCGGGCTTTTTGTGCCTGGCAGACCACGTTATGCCGCATGCTCACTTCTTTGCCAAAGAAGGGCAGACGGAGGGCATACCTACGCATTTAAAACGCAGTATTCTTTTGGTATTCAGCATAACGCTGCACAATATACCGGAAGGGCTGGCAGTTGGCGTGGCCTTTGGCGCAGCGGCGGCAAGCGGCGACCATACATCCTTGCTTGCGGCTATGGCAGTGGCGCTTGGCATAGGCCTGCAAAACTTTCCGGAAGGAGCGGCGGTATCCATTCCGCTTAGGCGTGAAGGCATGAGCCGCTTTAAAAGCTTTATGTACGGGCAGGCAAGCGGCGTGGTAGAACCCATGGCAGGCGTGCTTGGCGCGTGGGCCGTTGCCGGAATGACGCCAGTTTTGCCATATGCACTGGCATTTGCGGCCGGGGCTATGCTCTATGTGGTGGTAGAGGAACTGATACCCGAGGCGCAAAGCGGCGGCGAGCATGAAAGCGCAGATTTATCGACCATTGGCTTTATTGTGGGCTTTACCATAATGATGATAATGGACGTGGCACTTGGTTAATCAAAGCAGGGGCTTTGTAATAAACACAAAAGTTATTTAAGGAGATGAACAGAATGGAAAAAAGATTTTATGTTTGCAAACATTGCGGCAACATGGTTGGCATGATTAAAAATGCAGGCGTACCTATTATTTGCTGCGGCGAACCAATGACAGAACTTACCGCCAACACCGTAGAAGCATCGCAGGAAAAACACCTGCCGGTTTACACTATGGAAGGCGGCGTACTGAAAGTACAGGTTGGCAGCGCCGAACACCCGATGCTTGCAGAACATTATATTGAATGGATTTATGTAGAAACGGAACATGGCGGACAGCGCAAAGCACTGAAACCGGGCGACAAACCGGCAGCAGAATTTGCTTTTGCAGGCGGCGATAAACCCGTTGCCGTTTACGCTTACTGCAACCTGCACGGTTTGTGGAAAACCGAGGTAAAATAATATAAGATAACCAAAACGGAGCGTATCGAAAGATATGCTCCGTTTTTTCTTTGCTTTGCTGGTGCAATTAGAAACGAGCCACAGGTGAAGTTTATAATTGTGACAGCAAAGCCAGGCAAATTTTATGACCGAATAGGGAGTAAAATTTACCGTCCGAAAATTCTTTAGTTACAAAGAATGAACATGAGTAAAAATGAAAGGAAGAAATATGAACATATATACAAAGCACAAAAAGTAAATAAATGTCCTAAAATTTACATTATTTTGTCCGCTTATTTGACGAAACGCCGAACAGTCATGCAAATTTGTAATTTGCATGACTGATTTTTTTATACTTTAATAACAGGTACGTAAAAGCCGCAAAGAGCTCCGAGCGAAGTCGGAGCCTCTGCGGCGCCGGGGAGTCTCCCACCCATAGGAAAGTTCGCCTGCGCGAGCGTGCGAACTTTTGCTTGCGGGGGGGAGATGGTTTGATATAATATTACTGTATATAACAATGAATAAGTGCTTGTTATGTGCTGTTAAACTTTACTAAAGCTTAACTTTGTAATAAATATACCAAACCGGAAGGGGAATTGAAGATGAAAGGGAAGAAAAATTTAGAAAAAGCAATTGTGGTGGGTTTGCTTTTAAGTACGAGCGTTTATGGTACTGCGTGGGCAGCTCCTGAAATTAGTGAAGATGGTAATACTATAACATTTAACCCCAAATTTATAGAAGATGTATATGATGAAGATGGCAAATTTAGTTACCATAAATATGAAGATCAACTAATAAGTGAAGAAAATCATGTATTATATGCTGGAAAAGAAATCAATGAATTTGAAAATATAATTATTAATTTTACACCACAACACGATGGATTTAGAGCTAATGACCCATATTCTTTTAGATTAACCGCACCTGATACAAATGTAACAATTACTGTTAATGAATCTAGTACAGAAAACAATGATGGTATTCATTTAACAAATTGGAATCCTCATTTTGTAGTTAAAAATTATACTGCAAATATAAACAGTTATAACTCTGATGCTTTAAATATTAGCCATGATTCGACAAAAGCTTATGCTACTATTTATGGAGATTTAACAGTGGATGTAAAATATGGCAATGGTATACGTGCAAATTCACAGACCAGAAGTTCAAATCCGGAAGATTTGGGAGCGAATATTACGGTAAGTGGTAAGACAACAATTAATATTTATGGTGAGAATATAAAAAATACTGTAACAATTGAACATAAAACAGACGATACTCCCGAAGGTGCAATTACATTGGAATCTATATTTGGTGATAAGACTATAAGTTTTTCAGGAATGACTGTAAAAATAGCAGATGCAGTTGAATCAGTATCTGCAAATACTAAATATAATCCAGCTGCTGTTTATGCAGGTGATGACCAATATAATTTTAAATTAGGTTCATTGTTGAATAATTATTTAGAAAGTCAAGAAGGTATTAATGGTTTGATTGATAGCTTAGGATTAAGGGGACAGATTGATAATATTGTAAATAGTTTTAATCAAAAAAATACTGGTGGGGAGTCGAAAGGAGAAGGTATCGTTGAATTAGGTGATACAGAAATCGGTTTACATGGCAATAATCAACAGGGTATTTTTGCAGGTAAAAATGGACATATTAATGTAAAAGGAAGCCTTGACATTCAGTCTTTTGGAGATAACTCATTTGGTTTGTCTGCGAAGAATGCTAATTTGATTTACGGAGATTTTATTAATACTAATATTTATTTTACCGATGAATTTAAACAGAAGTTAAAAGATGAGCTAGGGTTTCAAGGTACAGCGTTGGTATTTGCAATTGAGGAATTTTTAGAGGCAGAAGAAGGTATGATGTGTCCGGGGGTATTAGATGAATCTAAAAATATTCACGGTACGTCTATAACTTTGGGCGAAAATACAGATGTTCTTATCAATATGCAAGGCGATAACAGCAAGGCAATTTATGCAAGCGGTATTGATGATTCTAGCGAACAAAATCAAAACAGTGTTAGCGGCAAAAACTTAAACTCTTTATGGGTTAAGGGTGATATTGTTGCAGAAGACGGCGGTGTTATTGATTTACATGTTACCGCTAATGCTGAAGATGTTGTTAACGGAATTGATGGCAATATTTTAGCACAAGGTAAGGGCGTAAACAGTGAAACTGCTGCTTATTGCGCAAAAGCAAATGATTCTAAAAATGCTACGGTTAATTTAACAGTAGATGGTGAATTATCAGGACAAGGCACTCTTGCGGCTGCAAATGGCGGTACAGTAAATGTTGTGCTTGGAGATAGAAGCAACTGGGCTGGACGTGCCGATGATTATCAGGATGCAGGCAGTGCAAATTGGGATCACACTCAAATTGAAAATGCTTTTGGCGAAGATACTGTAATTAATAATAGCGGTACAGTAAATCTGACATTAGGTAATGAAGCTTTTTGGAATGTTACCGGTCAAAGCTGGATTACTAATTTAACAGGCAATAACAGTATTATTATTTTGGATAGTGAGAATACTAACGGTCATGCTTTGCATGTTGGAGAAGTTAATGGCAGTAATACCTTTGTTATGAATGTACGTCCTGATGAAACAGGCGATATGCTGTATGTAAAAAATGGCACGGGTGACACGCAGCACTTAGTTATTAACAATGCCAATGAAGTTTTGGAAAACATGGTCAAAGGTGATGCCGTACGTTTTGCAACCATTAAAAACAGCGGTGGTGGTTTTAATGATGATAGCAATATCAGTGATGATTCTGTTTTGTCGAAAAACAATATCCAAACTTTTGGCAGTAATACCCGCATAAGTGATGCCGGTATGTTTAACGTAGATTTTGCCATTGTTTATAATGATTACAACGAAAAAATGGACGGCGATTTAGCTGCTGAAGATGAAAACAGTACAGTAGCAGACATTAATGATGTTTATAATGGCAACGGGTTCGACACGAATAAACCGGGCAGCAAGTATGTAGACGAAGTTTATGGCGGTAATACTGATGATACAACAACCAACAGTATTGCTGAAGCAGATGAAGAAAGTAATCCGGTAAATGCTTACATTGTTCGCAAATCAGTAACTAAAGATAATCTTAGCGACGCCGGTAAAACCATTATTAACATGAGCCGCGCCAATTATAAAAACGCCATTTATATGGATAGATTAAACAAACGTCTTGGCGAAGTACGTTATATTAACGGCGAAGAAGAACAGGGAATGTGGGTGCGCCTGCGTCACGACCGCATTGGCATGGACAGCGAGTTCCGCAGCCAAAACACCATGTATGAGCTGGGTTATGATGTTAAGCAGGAGTGCGACAACGGTGAACGCCGCCTTGGTTTTGCCGTTGACTATATGGACGGCAGTACCACTTACAGCGATATTATCGGTAAGGGCGAAACCAAACGTTACGGCTTGTGGCTGTATGATACATGGCTGGGTGACAAAGGGCATTATGCCGATTATGTTTTGAAATGGGGACATTTGCAGAACGATTTTGATATTAAATCTAAAACAAGATTTGAGGACATTAGCGGCGATTACAGCAATAACGTGTTCAGCGTAAGCGCAGAATACGGCAAAAAGAACGATATGGGCAATAACTGGTATTTTGAACCGCAGGCACAGCTGCAATTGGCGCGCGTAACAGGTGCGGAGTATGAAAGCACACAAAATACCAAGGTAAGCGTTGATGGCATTAACAGCTTAATTGGGCGTGCGGGCTTCCGTTTAGGACGCGATTTAAACGAAAACAGCACGGTTTATGTTAAAGCTGATTTGCTGCACGAATTTTTAGGCGACCAGACGATAACGGCAAGCGACCCGACCGGCACCTTCCGTGAAACCTTTGAAAATAAAGGCACCTGGTATGACGTAGGTTTTGGCTTTGCCACGGCAGTAGGTAAAAACAGTTATGCGTTTATGGACTTTGAAAAATCCTTTGGCAATGATAATGATGAAACTTATCAGATTAACGCAGGAGTGCAGTGGACGTTCTGATTTAATGCAGTTTAATTAAAAAAATAAAAGGGAGCAACGCTCCCTTTTGTTTTTAGGAATGTTTTAATATTAAATTATAGATTTAGTGTTTGATTTAGATTTTTAGTTTTATTTCTTTGTATAAACTTTTCGTTTCTTTCTTACTTTTATAACTCATGTTCATTCTTTGTAACCAAAGAACGAACCAAGAATAAAATAGAGGAACGTAAATTTTGCTCTTTGTTCAATCGCAAAATTTGCATACTTCGCTGGCACAATTATTGTCTGCGCTTTCAGCTTGGCACTAATTGGCGACTCAGTAAAAAACTTAACGGCTCACTATCAAATAAGTTTGGCACTTGCAGCTCCTGCGGAACTCGCTTGCTGCGCAAGCTCAAACAGTACTCGGCAAACGCTGCAAGTGCCTTGTTATTTAAAGTTTTCGCCTGTTTTTTGAAAGTCGCGTTCCGCCCAAATTTGTACTTTGGTAAATTTTTAGTAAGGCAACAATGAGGCCAACAGTTTAAGAGTATGTTAAACATATGACATATGCTTACATAAAATAAGAAGCAGCAAAGTATGACACAGTAATAATGCGGCATCGGATTTTAGCAAGATTTGCTAAGAAAAACGCCAAAAATAAGGTGTCTGAGCGCAGCGAGTTCCGCCAATTTTTGGCGTTTTTAGACAAACATACTTGCGTTAAAAAATCCGCTCGCCGCAGAACTTTCTTGCTTCTTCTTTAGTTATAAAGAAGAAGGGATGAATGAAAAACTAATTAAAAAGTGGCAACTACATACAAAGATACAAACTAAAAAATAAAATGAAATTTAAAAGGAGAAAAAACATGCCTGCCCCTACATTAGACAACGAAACCTTAAAACACATCGCCGGTGACGGCACAATAGAATTTTGCCTGTACAACCCGCGCAGCAAAAGCGGCATGCCTACATGGGAACTAAAAATAAAAAGCGCAGACGGTACGCGCAAAATTATGGTTATCCGCGACAGCGGCATTAGCTTAAGCAAAACGGAAGTAGCAGTGCAGCCTTTTAAGACACGAGCTGAACGCAACAAAGAAATTTACCGCCTGTACAACGAAGAAGGCTTAAGCCAGATGTTTCTGGCAAATATATTTAACATGAGCCAGCCTTCAATATCCATAATTATTAAAGGCAAATAAAGAAGCATGCTGCTGTATAAGCGGCATGCTTCTTATCTTTACAGGTTTATAGTTTTTTGCTACAATAAACAGGCAAATGTGCTGCCATAACGGTAGGCGGTTAGCCCTCTCCGGAGGGACTGTGACCCTCCGTTGACATAGAAATCCATAAAACGGAAATACTATGCAGGAGGGGATAGTATGGAAGTTATTGATATTTTAACTATTATCGGTTAATACAATAACAGTGTTTTCCCTTGGCTATGCCCTCGGAAAAGATTTATCCAAAAAACAGTAGTAGCCGCCACGCGTCTGTCAATGCTGTAGCGGCTACTATGTAACCAAAACTTTATTGCAGGCTGACCGTCTATCGGCAGCCATTTGTTTTTCTATAATTATTATAGCAAAAAGGTAAAAAAAGTCAAATTAGTTTACACTTGCCGTTGTTTTAATATTCTTTTTATTTTAAAGGAGTTACCATAACTATGCCGAAATATATACATAGTAAACTTTCCGTACAGGAGGGATTGGTTATGAGTGAATTAAGTGAAAGAATCGGCACGGCGGCAGGTAATGCTTTTAAAAGCGGGTTTAACTGCGGCGAGGCAATTTTGCAGGCGTTCCGCACTGAAGGCGGCTTGAAGATTGACGACAACACCATGCGCATGGTTACGGCATTTGGCGGCGGCATGGGGCACGCGCGAGCTGTTTGCGGCGCGCTGGTTGGGTCGGTAATGGTCATCAGTTATTTTGTTGGGCGCACCAGCCCGCAGGAAAAGCCTTTGCCGGAAGTTTACCCTTACAGTAAGGAATATCATGATTTGTTTGTAAAAGAATTTGGTTCTTCCGAATGTAAAGATTTGATGCCGTATGAGTTTAACACGCGTGAGCATTTAATTAACTGCTTAAAGCTTGTTAACCGTATGGGCAAATTTTTGGCAGAGTATTTGGAGAGCAAGGGCTTTTTAAAATAGCATAAAAGTTTTTTGGCACCGCTGGCGGATGATACCGGCGGTGCTTTTTTACATACTTTTTACTTACGCTGCATTAAATTTTTAAATAATTTGCTTATAATAGAGCCAACCTAAAATAACAATATACTAAACTGCCATTTTAAAGGAGGACTAAAGTTTTATGAAATTATCCAGCAAAAAAAGAAAAACTGCTGCTGCCGTTTGTGCATTTTTAAGCATTTTTGGCTGTGCCGCAGCAGCAAATGTATATCTTCCTGCCCACGTTGAAGCTGCGGGATATACCGTTCAGGAAAAGAACCCTGTAAGTGTAATGCCTATTAACCAGGCCAAATTTTTAAAAGGCCAGCGCTTTGATTTACAGGTAGAAGTTAAAGGGCTTGCTGATGATTTTAAAGTAACTGTTGACGGCGTTGACGCCGAAAAATATTTTGGCAAAAAAGGCGAAGTTAAAACTGCTGACGGCGTAACCGTTTACTGCATTCCTGATGTTGCCTTTACCAAAGCAGGCGCTGTTAAAGTAGAAGCTGTAAGCGGCGGCAATAAAAATATTGTAAACTACACTGTTACCGATGCCAAAGCCAAGAAAAAAGCTAAAAACGTAATTCTGTTTGTAGGCGATGGCATGAGCCTTCAGGCACGCGAAATGGCCCGTATCCTTTCCAAAGGCCTGAGCGACGGCAAATACAACGACCTTTTGAACATGGAAAAAATGCCGCACATGGCTGTTATTACAACTTCCGGCTATGATTCTCTGGTAACGGACTCCGCCAACAGCGCATCTGCTTATGCAACCGGCCATAAATCCGTTAACAACGCTATGGGCGTATATGCAAACAGCACCAAAGACCCGTTTGACGACCCGAAAGTAGAAAACATTATCGAGCTTGTTAAACGTACCAAAGGCATGGCAACCGGCATTGTTTCCACCTCAAACATTACCGACGCTACTCCGGCAGCAATGCTGAGCCATACCCGCCGCCGTGCTGAACAGAACTTTATTGCCGAAACCATGACCGAAGATTATCACCGTCCGGACGTTATCATGGGCGGTGGTTCCCGCCACTTCATTCCGATGAATGTGCCCGGTTCCAAACGCAAAGATAATGTTAACGTTGTAGAACAGTTTAAAGATTTGGGCTATACTTTCTCCGGCAACAGAACCGAGCTTTTGAATACTCCGGCAGACGAAGATAAAATTCTTGGCCTGTACCAGCTGGATAACATGAATGTATATATCGACCGCGCCATGCTGAAAAACCCGAAAGTTCTGGGCGGCTTTAATGACCAGCCGGGCCTTGTAGAAATGACTCAGCGCGCTATTGATACTTTAAGCAAAAATGAAAACGGCTTCTTCCTGATGGTTGAAGGCGCCTGCGTTGATAAACAGCTGCACGTTATGGACTGGCAGCGTGCCGCTTACGACAACATTGAACTTGACCAGGCTGTTGGCGTAGCCAAGAAATTTGCTGCCGAAAACGGCAATGACACTCTGATTATTGTAGTTGCCGACCATGCACACGGCGCAAGCATTACCGGAACTTACCATGAACTGGACGGCAAAACCGGCCGCGAAGCAGTACGTACTTATGCAGCAGCAGGCTGGCCGACTTTTGAAGACCGCGACGGCGACGGCTACCCCGACAACCCGAACCCGGACGTAACCCTTGCAGTTCAGTTTGCTAACCATCCGGATACCAACATCAACTATAAATTTAAAGAAGTTCCGACTTCCCCGGCTATTATGGCAGGCGACAAAGCCATTGCCAACCCGAAACTGGAAGGCGAATTCTACAAAGGCAACATTCCTTACAAGGAATCCCAGGAAGTTCACTCCGCTGACGATATCCTGCTGAATGCCATGGGCCCCGGCAGCGAATATTTCAACGGCGTAATGGACAACACCGAGGTATTCTTCGGTATGGTTAGAGCCCTTGGCCTTGACGGAACCAAAAACTACAAAAAATAATTAAATTACGGAGGCAGGAAGATGCTCAGAAACTTTTTGAAAAGTTTTCTGCTTTCGTTCCTGCTGCTGGCAGGCGGTGCCTTTACCGCCGCAGACTTGCCGTTAAAGGCGGTTCACTTTGAACCGCCTTTTTTGTGCAGCAGGGCAGAAGCAGCAATAAGCATGACTTTTGATGAAATGTATGCCGGTGTTTCTTCGCTTGGCATTACGTTTTCCGATAAACTGAAAAACAGCGAAGGGCAGACGGTGCAGATGACAGGCTTTATGGCGCCGCCCTTAACGCCTACCATTAACTTTTTTGTACTGACGCGCGAGCCGATGAGTATTTGCCCGTTTTGCAGCACGGACGCCGACTGGCCTGCGGATATTGTTGTTGTACAGCTCAGCGAGCCTGTTGTGGCGCTGCCGTTTGACCGCCCGATAAGCGTTACCGGCACGCTGGAATTAGGTACGGAAGTTGACGCCGAAACAGGCTTTGTAAGCCTTGTGCGCATACAGGCGCAGTCACTGGAGGCTTTATAATGCTTTTGGAGATAAAAAACGTATTTAAACAGGTTACGGAACCTTCAGGTGAAATTATTACCGTCAGCCACGCAGAGCATTTAATGCTTGATAAAGGCGGGCAAATGCTTTTAACCGGCCCGTCCGGCAGCGGCAAAACAACCCTTCTGCATATGATTGCGGGGCTTCTTTCGCCAAGCGGCGGAGAAATTTATTTTGACGGCACGCGCATTGACAATATGCCGGAAAAAGAGCGCGATTTGTGGCGTGCGCGCAATATCGGCTATGTATTCCAAAAGCTGAACCTTATAGAAGCGCTGACGGCGGAAGAAAACATTTTGCTGGCCGGTTATTTTGCCGGCGGCGATATGGCTGAACTAAAAAAACGTGCAGCCATGCTGTTGGAGCGCGTGGGGCTGGCAAATAAAAAAGACACATTGCCCGGGAAATTAAGCATCGGCGAACAGCAGCGCATAGCCGTTGTGCGTGCCGTTATCAACAAACCGGTACTGCTTTTGGCAGATGAACCAACGGCAAGCCTTGATGCGGAAAACAGCTGCATTGTGCTGGGGCTTCTGCGCGGTTTGTGCAGCGAAAACGGCACGGCGCTTATCCTATCCACGCATGACGAAAGCGTTAAAGAACAGTTTGACGAATGGTTTGACATTAAAGGCGGGAGGTTCATAACTCATGAGCATCATTAAAATAGTGCGCCGCAATATTATGTTTAAACCTTTGCAAAGCCTTGTTGCCTGCTGCGTTGTTATGGCAAGCATTGCCATGGCGCTGCTGGTGCTGCTTTTGGCAGACGGCGTACACAGCGGGCTTACGGCAGCGGCAGAACCTTTCCCGATAGTTGCGGGCAGCAAGGGCAGCCCTAATCAGCTGGTGCTGAATACGGTATTTTTAAAAGACACACCCATGAGCAACATCAGTTATACCGAAGTGGAAAAGCTGCGTGCCAATAAAAATGTGGCAATGGCAGTGCCTTTCGGTTACGGCGATAATTACCGCGGCTTCCGCATGGCGGGAACGGAAAAGGAAATTTTTAATTATGTAATTAACCCGCAGCGCGGCAAATGGCTGCAAATAAACGAAGGGCGTGCGTTTGAAGCACCTTTTGAAGCCGTGCTCGGTGCAAGAATGGCAGCCATGACGGGCTTAAAAGTTGGCGATACTTTTAAAACTTCGCACGGCATGGTAGAAATTCCGGGCAGCAAAGGGCATGCGCAGGAATATAAAGTAGTTGGCATTTTAAAGGCGGTTAACGGGCCGTATGACCAAAGTATTTTAACCGATATTAAAAGTATTTGGGCTGCCCACGCAGGGCACGGTGCGGCGGTGCAGAGCGTAACCGGGGTGCTGATTAAGCCTGCCGGTTATGCGCAGGCACTGGCAGTGCTTTCCCAATACCGCAATAATAAGGAAATGCAGGTGGTATTTCCTTCGCAGACAATAATAGAGCTGTTTTCGGTAATGGGCGATGCGGAAAAAGTGCTGCAAATTATAAGCTATGCCGTAATTTTGCTGTCGCTGATTATTATTGCTTTTACAACTTACTGGGCAGCAGCCATGCGCAGGCACGACAATGCTGTTATGCGTGCCATTGGCGCTGGGCAGAAGGCAATTATTAAAATTAACTTTTTGCAGGGCATGCTGCTTTCCTGCATTGGCACGGCGGCAGGCGCGGTGCTTGGGCACGGTGCTTTTGCTGCGCTGGCATATCTGCTGCGCGAAAAAACTGCCGTTAACCTTACCGCAGGCTTTACTTTGCAGGAGGGCATTATGATTGCCGTTGTAGTGGCAGCAGCGGCGGTATTCAGCTTTATTCCGGCAGCGGCGGCATGCCGCAGGCAGGCTGCGGACGATTTGTGAAATTTTTGGGCCCTGCTTTTGTTGAAAGGTATTTATGCTATAATTAACCTAACAACAAACCAAAAGGAGGGTTTTTATGAAAATCGCAAAAACTCTGGCAGCAGCGGCATTGTGCCTGTCGGTATGCTCGGCGGCATTTGCGGCACCGGCTGTAAAAACATTTGACGTACACGAAGGCAGCGTAAAGATTGACGTTCCGCAAATTAAAGGCGCGGCAGGCGGCAAATTTGCCGATAATAAAATTAACAACACTTTAAATTTTTATGTTTTAAAGCAGCTGTATACAGCCCTGCCTTTAAGCATGAGAAACGATAACGTTATGCGCACCGCTTACGATAAAACCTTTAAAGCCAAGGACGGCAGCGAAGATGCGCGTGAATTTGTTGAAGACGTGGCCGGTTTTGTTAATTTTAAACTGCGCTGCGACCTTGAAGATGTAAAACAGTACGGCGGCACCAGCGTGCCCAGCTACGACTTGCAGGGGCAGTATACCGTGCATTTTAAAGGCGATAATTATTTAAGCGTTGAGCAGCGCGGTTACATTTACACCGGCGGCGCTCACGGCATGACGCTTTTTAATGCGGCAACGTTTGATTTAAACACCGGCAGGGAGCTTGAACTGGCCGATTTATTTAAAAACGGCAGCAACTATCTGGAACGCATCAATAAAGTTGTTGCAGCCAAGGTAGCCGAAGACTCCAGAATGTTCTTCGGGCCGGTAGAAGTAAAAGACGGCGACCGTTTTTATATTCAGGACGGCAAAAATCTTGTAATTGCCTACCCGCCTTATGAAGTTGCTCCTTATGCGGCTGGCGTTGTAACCTTTGCCATTCCGCTGGACGGCTTGAGCGATATTTTGGCAGTTGATATAAAATAACACCTCTGAACCTTAAAAATAAAATTAAAATCTATTTATTTTAGCAGGCTGAAATGTTATAATAAATTTAGTCAACGGGGACTTCACAAATTGGTGGAGTCCCTTCTTTTTTAATATTTTGAAAGGTGAGGAAGTGATTTTATGGCAAAAGCAGAAGTAAAACAAAAAGGTTTCTTCGATAAAGCGATGGACTTTATTGAGAAAATCGGCAATGCCATGCCGGACCCTGTCAGCCTGTTCATTATTCTGGCTATTGTGGTTGTAATTCTTTCTGCTGTTTTGGGAAGCATTGGTTATGGTGCTGTGCATCCCGGTACCGGCAAAACCATTCAGGTAGTAAATCTTTTAACTAAAGATGGTTTCCGCGATATGTACAGCAAAGCCGTTGCCAACTATTCAAACTTTGCGCCGCTGGGCATGGTAATGGTATGTATTATCGGCGCAGCTGTTGCAGAAAAGAGCGGGTTCCTTGTAACCATGATGAAACAGGTTATGGGCGACGCCAAATCGTGGATGGTAACTTTTGCTATTCTTTTTGTTGCAATTAACGCTAACCTTGCAGGCGACGCCGGCTATATTGTTATGCCGCCGCTGGCAGCAGTTATTTATATGGGCATGGGGCGCAGCCCTGTTTTGGGCATGATTGTAGCCTACGCCGGTTGTGCAGGCGGTTTTAGTGCCAATATTATGCTTGGCATGACGGACGCTCTGGCTTACGGCTTTACCGAAAGCGCGGCACGCATGATTGACCCTAACTATCAGGCAACTATGGCCATTAACTGGTATTTTTTAATTGTATCCTGTATTTTGCTTGCTGTTTTTGGTACGCTGCTGACAGAAAAATTCCTGGTAAAACGTTTCCCGACAACAAAAGAAGATTTATTAAAATATAATTTTGACGAATCGGAAGGGCAGATTACCGAGGCACAGAAGCGCGGCTTAAAATGGGCTGTTATCGGACTTGTAATTTTTGTAATTGCGCTTGTTGCCGCCTGCATAGGTGATGACCCGCTTCTGGCAGACCCCAAAACACATTCCGTTATGACTAACGGTTCTCCGTTTATGAACGGCATTATTTTAACGGTTACCGTTGCACTATTTGTTGTTGGTGCCTGCTATGGCTTTGGCTGCGGCAAATACAAAAATGACCGTGATTTGTTTGCCGATATAACTCTTGGCTTTAAAGATATGGCCGGTTACATTTTTATGTGCTTCTTTATCGCTCAGTTTACCAGCTATTTTGCATGGAGCAACCTTGGCATTGTAATGGCAATTAAAGGCGCTGAAGCTTTAAAAGCAATGGAATTTACCGGTGCGCCGCTTCTGATAGGCCTTATTTTTGTATCGTGCATTGTTAATATTCTTATCGGGTCTGCTTCCGCCAAATGGGCAATTCTGGCGCCGATTTTTGTGCCGATGCTGATGCTGATGGGCTTTGACCCGGCCGTTACGCAGGTTTCTTACCGCATAGGCGATTCCATTACCAACCCGCTGTCGCCGCTGTTCCCGTACTGCCCGGTTATTTTGGGCTTTGTACGCAGATACGCGCCGGAAATGGGGCTGGGCTCTGTTATCGCCAACATGGTGCCGTTTTCCGTTACTTTTACGGTTATCTGGATTATCCAGCTTCTGGTATGGATTTTCCTCGATATTCCTCTTGGCCCGGGCGGCGGTATTTTCCTTAACTGATAATTTAAACGTAAATACAGCGGCTGCTTAACGGGCAGCCGCTTTTATAAGGAGTATGGCTATGTACTATTCTAAAATTAATATTTCCGTTCATGGCAGTTCCGCGCATGGCTCTACGCCGCATTTAGGCAAAGACGCTATTGTGGCGGCATCGTCTTTTATTTTAAACGCGCAGGCTCTTGTAAGCCGCTTAAACAATCCGCTTAAGCCGCTGGTATTTACGGTAAGCGGCGTTAACGGCGGCACGCAGTTTAACATTATTACCGATTTGGTAAAAATGACGGCTTATTTATATGCCGGGGACGAAGAAAACCTTAAAGCCGCGCAGCCCGGCCTTACGGCAATTGCCCAAAGCACAGCCGCAGCATTTGGCTGTACGGCAGAAGTTGAATTCGGCCAAGTGCAGAAAAACGGAGGTGAGGCATGATGAACTTTAAAGAACTTGCTTTAAAAGAAGAAAGCTATATTTTAGAGCAGCGCCGCTGGCTGCATGCCCATCCGGAACTTGGCACCAAAGAATATAAAACAACGGAACATATTGTAAACGAACTGAAATCCTTCGGCATTGAAGTGCAGGTTTTTGACGATATTACCGGCTGCGTCGGTATTATCCGCGGAAAGCAGCCCGGGCGCACGGTAATGCTGCGCGCCGATATCGACGCACTGCCGATACAGGAAGAAAACAACTGCGGCTTCTGTTCGCAGAACAGCGGCATTATGCATGCCTGCGGGCATGACTGCCATACGGCAATGCTGCTGGCTGCCGGTAAAATGCTGGCGGCAAATAAAAATAAGTTGCACGGAACGGTAAAACTTTTATTCCAGATGGCGGAAGAAATCGGGACGGAATCGCGCCATTATGTTGAAAAAGGCTGCCTTGACGATGTGGATGCTGTTTTTGGGCAGCATGTATGGGCTTTAATGGACAGCGGAACGGTTAATTTTGAAGACGGCGAACGCATGGCGTGCAGCGACCGCTTTACAATTACCGTAACCGGCAAAAGCGCACCGGCGGATAAGCCGCAGCAGGGCAGTGACGCCGTACTTGCGGCAGCAGCCGTTGTTATGGCACTGCAAAGCCTTGTAAGCCGTGTTAACAACCCGGAAAACACGCTTGTTGTAACAACCGGCATGATGAACGGCGGCAGCACAGATGCCGTTATTGCCGGTAAGACAGAACTTGTGGGTACAGTAAGAACTTTTAATAAAGAATTCCGTAAAGGCATGCCGCAGCTTATTGATGATATTGCCAAAAAAGCAGCGGTTACCTATGGCTGCGAAGTTAGCAGCACCTATTTCTTCGGCCCTGCGCCGCTTATTAACGAACACCATGATTTAAACGAAATTGTCCGCAAGGCAGCCGTAAAAATTATGGGCGAAGGCTGCCTTAGCCATTTGGATAAAATGACGGGCGCGGAAGATTTTTCGGTATTTATTGAAAAAACCAAAGGCGTATATGGCTTTATCGGCGTGCGTAACCTTGCCAAAGGGCTGAACTGCGTGCATCACCACCCCAAATTTGCGGTAGATGAGGACCAGTTAAAATACGGCGCCGGTATTTATGCGCAGTTTGCTTACGATTATTTAAACAGTGATGCCAAATGAACAAGCTGATAAAAATAATGCTGCTGCTGGTGCTGGCTGCGTTTTGTAGCCTGGCATCGGCGCAGGAGCCTGATTATGCGGACACTGGCAGCTGGGCGTACTGGCGTGTTGGCGAAAATAAGCCGGCCGATTTATTTATTGTGTGCCCTACCGTTGACCTTGGCATGGGCGGCAATAAAAATATGAGCCTTGCCGATAACGAAGCGAAAAAGAATTTTTACGGCGCACTTAATATGGAGCGCGGCATTTATGAGCAGCATTGCCGTATGTATGCGCCGTATTACCGCCAGGCAGTGCTGGCTGATTATGATTTGCCGGCAAACGAGGCAGAGCCTTATTTTAATCTTGCTTATAAGGATGTACGCGCGGCCTTTGTATATTATATGCAGCACGAAAACAACGGCAGGCTGTTTGTGATTGCAGGGTTTTCGCAGGGGGCGGAAATGTGCCTGCGCCTTTTAAAAGAATTTGGCAATGAGAGTTTTGTAAAAAACAACATGGTTGCCTGCTATGCTATCGGCTGGAGGTTTACGCCGCAGGAAGCCGAAAAATATCCGTATATACAGCCTGCAAAATGTGTGGATGACCTTGGCAAAGTTATAATTTTTAACAGCGAAGCGCCGGAAGTAACAAGTTCGGCCATAGTACCGGAAGGCCTTAAAACTTTTGCCATTAACCCGCTAACGTGGAGCTGCGGCAGCCAAAAAGCGCCTAAAACACTTAATGCCGGTGCCTGCTTTACGGATTACAGCGGCGCTGTTGTGCGCGAAGTGCCGCAGCTTACGGGGTGCTATATCGACAGTGTGCGCGGCACTTTAAAAGTAACGGACGTTGACAAAAAAGAATTTGTACCGGGGCTGCCGCTGTTTAGCGAAGGCGTTTACCATATTTATGACTACCAGTTTTTTTACCGCAATTTACAGCAGAACGTAAATCTGCGCATAAAAACCTTTATGGAAGAAAGGCAGGAAGAAAATGCAGCTTAACAAGTCTTTGCCGCATATAAAAATACTGGCAACCGGCGGAACCATTGCCGGAAGCGCGGCGCAGGCAGGGCAGCTTACAGGCTATACGGCTGGGGCACTGGGCATTGAAAGCCTTATAAGCGCCGTGCCGGAACTTGAAAGCGCGGCGCAGGTAAGCGGAGAGCAAATTGCCAATATCGACAGCTGCAACATAACCAGCGGTTTATGGTTTAAGCTGGCGCAGCGATGCAATGAGCTGATGGCAGATGATGATGTGGACGGAATTGTTATTACCCACGGCACCGATACGCTGGAAGAAACGGCTTATTTTTTAAACCTAACGGTAAAGGGAACCAAGCCGGTAGTGCTTACCGGGGCGATGCGCCCGGCAACGGCTATCAGCGCGGACGGGCCTTTGGATTTGCTTAATGCCGTAAAAACTGCTGCCTGCCGGGAAGCGTGCGGCAAAGGCGTGCTTGTTGTAATGAACGATATTATTATGGCGGCAAGGTATGCCACCAAAACGAGCGCGTTTAAGGTAGAGGCGTTTCAGGCAGTGCCTTACGGGCAGCTTGGCACAATTGCCGGGGGCAGGATGTACTTTGAAGCCGCAATCAATAAATGCCACACAGTAAATTCCGTTTTTGCCGGTAAAAACTACACATCTTTGCCGCGCACCGATATTATTTATACTCATTGTGATGATGACGGCGTGCTTATTGAAGCAGCCATAAATGCCGGTGCGCAGGGCATTATTTATGCCGGCAGCGGTATGGGCAGCATCCACTGCGGTGCGGAGGCTGCACTTTTAAAAGCCGTGCAGAGCGGAGCTGCTGTTGTGCGCAGTACCCGCGTAAGCGAAGGACGGGTTCTTGCCGCTAACCCCAAATGGGATGAAGCAGGTTTTATCAGCGGAGGCAACTTAAATCCGCAGAAGGCGAGAATTTTATTGCAGCTTGCTTTAACCTGCACGCATGATACGCGGAAAATACAGGAATTTTTTGATAAATATTAAGAAAGAAGGCTTTATAAGTGGCTTTATTGGAACAAATTTTGCAGGAAAACGCCAGATTTACAGCCGAATTGCCTGAAAGCTACATTCACCGTAATGATAAAGTAAGCAAATACCCGGCCAAGCAGTTGGCAATTTACACCTGTATGGATACGCGCCTGGTAGATTTTTTAGAGCCTGCCATGGGCATTGCCCGCGGTGAAGCCAAAGTTATAAAAGCAGCTGGAAACATGATTACCGGCCCGTTTGACGAAGTAATACGCAGCTTGATGGTAGCGGTGTATGAGCTTGGCGTAAATGAAATTATGGTAGTTGGCCATAAGGACTGCGGCATGCAGCATTCAACATCGGCTTCGCTGAAAGAACGCATGCTGGCGCGCGGCATAAAACCGGAAGCCATTAAAAAAGTAGAGGGCGAATTTGCCAAATGGGTGGACGCTTTTCAGCACCCGCGTGAGAACGTGGAAAACACAGTTGAAGCCATAAAGAGCAATCCGCTTTTGCCGGATGACATTATTGTGCACGGGCTGCTGTTTTGCCCCGATACCGGCAGGCTGGAAGTTGTTGTGCGCGGCTGATAAGGTGGCGGTATAATGAAAGCAATTTACAAAATTTTGGCGGTGCTGATGGCGCTGTGCTTTGCGGCAACCGGTTTTGCCGCGTCCGTAACGTATAACGAACACGGCGTGCTGAAGCTGGACCGCAAAAATATCGACATGCTGCCGGATAATTTCCGCACGTCGGATTATGCGTTTGAAAAAGACCTGCTCGGCGGCAAAGAGCCTTCGCGCACCGGCATGGAGGATTTGCGCATCTCCGGCAGCAAGGCATTTTCCGAACTGGAATACGCAGAGATTTTAAAGCATATCCCGGCAGCGCCGGAGCTGATTTATGATGTTGACCTGCGCGGCGAAAGCCACGGCTACATTAACGGCAGTGCCGTAAGCTGGTACAAACCTAACGACTGGGGCAACAAAGGGCGCGCGCACGGCGAAATTGTGACGAGCGAGCAGCAGATGCTGGATGAAATTGCCGCTGTGCCATTTGTGAATATCGGCATTTTGGGTGCGAATAAAGAAATTGTGCCGGATAAATGCTATACATGGCCGGTGGAAAGCGCCGTTACTGAAAAGGCTATGACGGCAATGCATGACACAAAATATCTGCGCCTGACCCTAACTGACCATTTAACGCCACACCATTTAGAGGTTGACCGCTTTGTGCGTTTTTACAAAACGCTGCCAGAAGGCGCGTGGCTGCACTTCCACTGCTTTGCTGGCAAAGGGCGCACTACAACCTTTATGGTGATGTATGATATGCTGAAAAATGCGGATAAGGTAAGCTTTGACGATATCGTTATGCGCCAGTTCGCCATCGGCGGCATTAACCTGACGGCGTATAACCCCAATAAACCCGTGTGGCGGCAAAAAGCCGTTACCGAACGCATTGAATTTTTAAAAGACTTTTACCAATATGTAAAAGCCAATCCCAAACTGCAAAAATCCTGGACGCAATGGGCAGCGGAAAACAACCTGCCCTTAGCGGCGGAATAAGTGAAAAGCACCGGTTACAACAGCCGGTGCTTTTGTATTGCGATAAATGTAATAATCTCTTAATTGTAAAATTTTAAGCCATAATTATTGTTTTAATATCAATTTTGTTGTAAAATAAAATGGTTCATAAAATTTATAAGCAGAGGTGTGATGATGACAGGATTTTTATCAATTGCTTTGACTATTATCTGTTCTGTAATTGTGGCTAAGCTCATCTTGAAAAAGTACAATGCTATTTTTGTGTTTTTCGCATCCGGCATTGTTATCTTGATGGGCGCCAGCTTATGGACAGGCACTCCTATTTTGGGCAAAACTACTTTAGGCAATGTTTTTCTGGATACTTTCGGCTTTATCAGCAACAGCTTTAAAACTAATCTTGCCAATATAGGCATGATTATTATGATTGTAACCGGTTATGCCGCTTACATGAAGCATATTCAGGCTTCTACAAAGTTGGCCTACCTTGCCAGCAAGCCGCTGAGCAAAATACAAAATAAATATCTTGTTTTAAGCGGTATGTTCATTATTGGCATGGCATTAAAGCTGGTTATTACCAGTCAGGCAGGGCTTGCTGTTTTGATGCTGGCAACGGTTTTTCCTGTGTTGATGGCAATACAGATTAGTCCGCTGACAGCAGCTTCTGTATTGGCGCTTATTTGCATCGATTACGGGCCGAATGATGGTTCCACGATTTTTATGTCCGGTGTCTTAAAAATGAATGTAGTTGATTTATTTATCAACTATCAATTTGCTGTGACTTTGTGCATTATTGCTGTTATAGCCTTGTGCATACCGTTCTATTACAAATATATGGATAACCGTGACCGTAATAAAGGTACATATCAGGCTCAGGAAGCAACTGTCATCAGCGACCCGGATGTTCCTGTTGGTTACGCTCTTTTACCGGTAGTACCGTTAGCAATTATTTTTATTGATTATTTTGTGCCGGAAACCAAAATTGATGTTATTACAGCAAATATTTTGGGCATGTTTTTTACGTTTGTCATTGAATTTATCCGCCGCAGCGACCGCAATGAAATACCTAAAGATATAGTTGTTATTTTGCGTGCTATGGCAGATATTTTTGTATCGGTTGTAGCGATTATTATTTCTGCTTCAGTTTTTGCGACAGGTATTAAAACGCTTGGCGGCATTACTATTTTTGCTAACTATATTTCTGAAATGGAAGGCGCAGTATTTTTAATTATGGCGTTCTTATCATTTATTACTTTTGCATTTGCTGTTATTATGGGCAGTGGTGCGGCACCGTTCTTTGCTTTTGGGCCGCTGATGCCTGATATTGCGGCTAAACTTGGTATCCCGGCAGTAACTTTAATTCTGCCTATGGAGCTTAGTACTGCGCTCGGACGTGCTTGTTCGCCTGTTTGCGGTGCGGTAATTGCTATTGCCGGTGTCGCTGGTGTAGAACCTATGCAGCTTGTTCAGCGCAGTGCGCCGCTTTTAATTTTAGCGTTTATTGTTAACATTGTTGCCTCTTATATTTTTACTATTTAACAAAGGAGTGTATTTATGGATAAGAAAAAATTTGTGCTTGATTGTGACCCCGGTTCTGATGATGCTATTGCCATTATGTTGGCACTGTACAGTGAAAAATTACAGCTTTTGGGTATTACTACTGTTAACGGAAACCGCATTGTGCCGAAAACGACGGAAAATGCTCTGCGCTTGATTGAATTTTTAAAATCAGATGTGCCTGTTTACCGTGGTTGTGAAAATCCTATCATCTGCAATAATGTGCCCGGGCGCAAGCCTAACCTGCCGCGCGTAACTTTAAACGACTGCCACGGCGACTTTTTGCCGCTGCCGGAAGCTACCATTAAACCGCAGCCGGAACATGCCGTATTTTATCTGGTAGATACCTTTATGAAATCCGAAGGCGATATTACGCTGGTTGCCGTTGGCCCGCTGACAAACGTTGCCATGGCTTTGCGCATTGAACCGCGTCTGGAAGATAAGATTAAACAATTAATTATCATGGGCGGCGGGCATACCGGCTGCAATGCCAGCGCTTCGGCAGAATTTAATTTTTATGCCGACCCGGAAGCAGCAAAAATTGTTATGGACAGCAAAATTTCCAAAGTTATTTTGCCGCTTGATGCAACCTGGCGTGCCTGCATTACCGATGAAGAATGTGACAAACTGGCTGCGCTTGGCACACCTGCGGCGCAAACTGCTGCTAAACTGCAAAAACTGCGCATTGCCAACTTAAAGGTTAACGACGTATCCGAAAGCAATTTCAATCTGCGCCATACCGCGGGCACCGTGGGCGAAAAAGTGCTGTACCGCTACGAAAACCACATGGCACCTATCCACGACGCACTTGCCGTTGCCTATTTGATTGACCCTTCCGTTGTAACGGAACTTGCCGATGCGAATGTTGATATTGATATTTCCGGCGGCATCTGCGACGGCAGAATGGTGGCTGACTTCCACAATACCAAAAAATCGCAGGCGCCTGTAACTGCCAAAGTTGCCTTAAACGCCGATGCGCACAAATTTGTGGAACTTTTATTGCATAATTTAGGCAAAACAGAAATTGACAATTAAAAATAAAACAACAAAACTTTCGGCTAAAATGTAATGCTGCTTTAAAACAGCCGAAAGTTTAATGCTGAAACAAAAAGCCTGCCTTTGCATTTGCAAAAGCAGGCTGAATTTTTACCATATTATAATTCTGGTACGCCTGAGTGGAATCGAACCACCGCACGCGGCTCCGGAGGCCGCTGCTCTATCCACTGAGCTACAGGCGCACTATAACATTTGCATTATACCACAAATATGCTGTTTGTACAATCAGGCTTAATGCACGTACTGTTATTTATTTTGCAGACGCCGTTTTTTGTGTTACAATTAGCTTATTAAATAAAACGGAGTAAATTATGCAAAAAAACATCTGGCAGCAGCTTGTTGCCGTTATAATTTTTATATGGGCCTTGTGGAATTATGAAATAACCTTATCTCTGCTGGGCAGTGCGCTGGGCATTTTAATGCCGCTTATTACAGGCTGCGTTATTGCTTTTACCGTAAATGTGTTTATAGAAAAATTTGAGCAGATATGGATGCGTGTGTTAAAAGAGCGTGCTGCAAGGTTCAGAGGGCCGGTTTGCCTTATTGCAGGCTTTATGCTTATTTTTGGCGTAATAACGGCACTGCTTTTTGCCGTTTTGCCGGAACTGCATGCAAGCATTGTTATTTTAGGCCATAAGCTGCCGCAGGATATTGTATATTTTAATGCCTTTTTGCAGGAACAGCTTTTGGCATGGAATTTTTCGCCCGAAGACGTGGCATATGTGCAGGACAAAATTTATGAATGGCAGGCTGCCGTGGAAGCTTACTGGCAGGCCAATAAAGCGGCTCTGCTTTCGCAGACTTTAAGCATTACGGCTTCGGTTGCCGGTGTGGTGGCAAACCTTGTAATGGGTTTTGTATTTGCGGTATATATTCTGCTGGAAAAGAAACAGCTTGCAGTATCATCACGCCGCGCGCTTTATGCTTTTTGCAGTGCTGAACGCGCCAGATACATTATTGCGGCGGCATCGCTTGCCAAAAGGATTTGTTCAGGCTTTATCGGCGGGCAGCTTCTGGAGGCTTTTTTACTTGGGCTGATGTGTTTTGCAGGTATGATAATTTTAGGCATACCTTATGCTTTTGTTATTTCCGCACTGGTTGCGTGCCTTGCGGTTGTTCCGTATATCGGCTCTATAACCAGTGCAGTTATAGGCTGCATATTTATAGTAATATCGCAGCCGGAAAAAGTTATTGTTTTCATTATCTTTTTCCTTGTACTGCAGCGTATCGAAGGCGATATTCTCTATCCGAGAATTGTCGGCAAATCCGTCGGCCTGCCGGAGCTGTGGCTGCTTGTTGCGGCTATGATAGGCGCAGGGCTTGGCGGCATTATGGGCATGATTATAAGCGTGCCTTTGTGTTCCGTTTTTTATGCGCTTTTCAGCGATTATATCAAACGGCGGCTGCAAACTAAAAAAATGAATGATATTTGAACTTTATGGAGGAATACTTAATGAAGAAAATTGCTGTACTGCGCTGCCTGCGTGTAAGCGCATCCTGCACGGGCAGTGGTTGCCTGTGTGCGTTAAACGAAAAAACAGGCGCGTTTGAACGTTATGGCGATGAAACTTTGCAGGCTGCTGCCGTTTTTACCTGCAACGGCTGCGGCGAAAATAAACTGCCTAACCAGGAAGGCATTAACAAAAAAGTTGAACGCATTATAAAAATGCAGCCGGACGCACTGCATTTAAGCAACTGCACCATGCCTAAAGATGAAAACGGCAACCGTGTAATCTGCCCGGTAATTAAAGAACTGGAAGATAAATTTACTGCTGCCGGTATTGACGTGGTGCGCGGAACGCATTAACGGCGCAAAGATTAAAGAAAGAGGGTGCTGATGACGGCTAAGATAATTATTTCGGCTGTTAACCCGGAAGAAACCCGCATGGGCATTGTGGAAAACGGCCGTTTAATGGAATATGTTGTTGAGCGCAATAACAGTGCGCAGCTTGTCGGCAGCATCTTTCTGGGGCGTGTGTGCAATGTTGTGCGCGGCATACAGGCGGCTTTTATAGATATTGGCCTTGATAAGAACGCTTTTTTGTATTTGGGCGACAAAACAGGCATTACCGAAGGGCAGCGCGTGCTGGTTGAAATAACAAAGGACGCCCGCGGCAGCAAAGGCCCCACGGCAACGCTTGATATATCGCTTGCCGGCAGGTATGCGGCGCTGCTGCCGGAAGCAAATTATACCGGCATTTCGCGTAAAATTACCGACAGTACCGAACGCAGCCGCCTGAAGAAAATTGCCGACGAAGTTACAAACGGGGCGGCAGGCGCGGTTATGCGCACTAATGCGGCCGGTATGCCGGAAGAAGTTTTGCGTGCTGATTTGCAGCAGCTTATGGCAGACTGGCAGATTATACAGGCACGTGCCAAGCTCGCGCGTTCATCGCAGGTGCTGCACCGCGAACTTGATATTTCCGTACGCATTGTACGCGACTATCTTAATGCCTGTATTGATGAAGTTGTTGTAGATAGCCCGGCTGTTTACGGGCGTTTGCAGGAACTTTTGCAGAATATTGCCGAAAGCAGAAACTGCAAACTGCTGCTTCACGACAAGCAGACAGATATTTTTTCATACTTCCGTTTAAGTGACGATATTGCTTCCATCAGCGACAGGCTCATTGATTTGCCCAGCGGCGGCTACCTTGTTATAGATTATACGGAAGCTATGACTGTTATAGATGTTAACAGCGGGCATTTCAGCGGGCGCGAAAACCTTGCGGAAACCGTAATGCAGATTAACCGCGAAGCGGCGGACGAAATAGCACGCCAGCTGCGCCTGCGCGATATTGGCGGCATTATTGTGGTGGATTTTATCGACATGGATAAAAAAGAATACCGCGAAGAAATAATGGAACGTTTGCAGCAGGCGCTGCGCGCCGATAAAATGAAACCCTGCGTGCAGGATATGACGGTGCTTAACCTTGTGGAAATAACCCGCAAAAAAGCCCGTCAGAACTTGTCGGCAGTGCTTTATGCTCCTTGTCCGGTATGTCAGGGCAGCGGCAGGGTGCAGTCGCAGGAAACGGTAGGGCTTGAAATAAAACGTCGCCTGCGTACGCTTCTGGCCAAGCCATGTGCGCCGCGCAGCATTTTAATTATGGTCAGCCCGTGGCTTGCCGAATGGCTGAACCATAAAATTATACGCCAGTGGGAAAAAGAACTGAACTGCACGCTTGCCGTAACGGCAGAGCCGCGTTTGCAGCTTGAAACTTTTTCACTTTTAGATAACACCGGTGTTGACAAATAACGCCCGGTGTGGTAAATTATTCCAGTATAGACTGATTGAGTCTGTCCCCAACCGCGCAGAGAGGTTCCGTAAACTCCGGATGGAGTACCGTATTTGGCGAGTATATAACAAGGGAGGTGCAAATAAATGTACGCAGTTATTAAAACCGGCGGTAAACAGTACCGTGTTGCTGAAGGCGATGTATTGAACGTTGAAAAACTGAATGCAGAAGCCGGCAGCGAAGTAGTATTTGACGAAGTTCTTACCGTAGTTAACGATGCTGATGTTAAAATCGGCCAGCCTGTAGTTGAAGGCGCAAAAGTTACTGCTAAAGTTGTAGAGCAGGGCAAAGGCGAAAAAATCCTCGTTTTCAAATACAAAGCTAAATCCAACTACCGTAAACGCCAGGGCCACCGTCAGCCGTTTACTAAAGTAGAAATCTCCAAAATTGAAGCATAATGGTTAAAGTCAGTATTTACCGTGATAAAAACGGAAATATTACTTCTTATGAGGTAGCAGGGCATGCCGGAGCGGCAGAGGAGGACGGTTACGACCTTGTCTGCAATTCGGTTTCCGTACTGACTCAGGCTCCGCTTATCGGTTTGGAGCGTTATTTAAAACTTAAGCCGCAGTACACAGTTGATGAAGAAAGCGGCATCTTTACATTAAAACTTGACCGGGCGGACAGCAATACACAGGCAATACTTGAAACAATGGTTCTGGCATTGCAGAGTGTAGAACGGCAGTTTCCGCAGTATGTCAAAGTGAAAGACACCAGGAGGTGAATACCGATGTTTGAACTGATTCTTCAATTACATGCTCATAAAAAAGGTACCGGCAGCTCCCACAACGGACGTGACTCCAACTCTCAGCGCCTCGGCACCAAAGCACATGAAAGCCAGCTCGTTACCGCAGGCAGCATCATCGTTCGTCAGCGTGGCACCCGCTTCTATCCAGGCCACAATGTAGGCATGGGCAAAGATTACACCATTTATGCAATGGTTGAAGGCCGCGTTAAATTTGAACGCAAAGGCCGCGATAAACGCCAAATCAGCGTATATCCGGTTGAAGAAGCTATGTAATTTTGTTTACTACCCCAAAGTTTTTTGCTTTGGGGTTTTATTTTTGCCTGATTATAATAAAAATTATTTACTGCAAATGTGAATTATTTGTAATTTTGCTTCAATTTACAGCTTTTCTCCTTGAACAAAAGGTCAAAAAATGCTATGATTAAACCATGAGATAAGATAATTTTTTAAGGAGTGATATAAATGGCAGCATTACATTTAAGCGCAGAAAATTTTAAACAGGAAGTATTGGAAGTAAAAGGCAAGGTTTTGGTAGATTTTTTTGCAACCTGGTGCGGCCCCTGCCGTATGATGAGCCCGATTGTTGACCAGCTGGCCGATGAACTGGCAGATGTTAAGGTGTGCAAGGTTGATATTGACCAGGCTGAGGCGCTGGCAACCGAATACGGCGTGGAAGTTGTGCCTACTTTTATCGTTTTTGAAAATGGAGAAGCAGTTAAAAGCGTAAGCGGCGTTATGCCGAAACCTGTAATTTTGGATATGCTGAAATAAGGTGTTTTTATGGCTGATAAAATGACGGATATTATTATTATCGGCGGCGGCACAGCCGGAATGACGGCTGCCGTTTATGCCGGGCGTGCCGGGCGCAGTGTTAAGGTACTGGAACAGAGCATTCACGGCGGGCAGATTATTAATACCAGCCATGTGGAGAATTTTCCGGGCTTTGACAATATTGCCGGTTTTGAATTTGCAACGGCGCTGTATGACCAGGCTGTAAAATTTGGTGCTGAGTTTGTGTACGAAAAAGTTACCGGCATTGAAAATGCAGACGGTTTTAAACGCGTGCTTACGGTAAACGGGCATTATGATGCCAAAGCCGTTATTATCGCAACCGGTGCGCGCCCGCGGCCGATTGGCGTTGCCGGTGAGGAAAAATTTGTAGGACGCGGCATTTCCTTCTGCGCAACGTGCGACGGCGCATTTTACAAAGGTAAAACCGTTGCTGTTATCGGCGGCGGCAACACTGCGCTGGATGATGCGGTTGTGCTTTCGCAGCTTGCTGAAAAAGTTTACCTTATTCACCGCAGGCAGGAATTTCGTGCCGAAAAACAGCTGGTAGAAAAGGTTCATAAACCTGAAAATATTGAGTTTATTCTCGATACCGTTGTAACGGGGCTGAAAGGCGATAAGCGCCTTGAAGGGCTGGAGCTGGAAAACAAAGTTACCGGCGAAAAATCGGAACTTGCCGTGGACGGCATTTTTGTAGCTATCGGCCAGATGCCGGAAAACGGTATGTTTAAAAATGTTGTTGAGGTTGACGCAGGCGGCTATATTGTTGCCGGTGAGGACTGCAAAACAAGCTGCCCGGGCATTTTTGCCGCAGGTGACGGACGCACCAAAAAAGTGCGCCAGCTTACAACGGCTGCGGCAGACGGTACTGTTGCCGCACTTGCAGCAAGCGAATATATAGGTTAAAAATAGTAATTCAATGCAACGGTTCTGTTTAAAAGCAGAGCCGTTTATTTTTTATGCAAACTTCGGTAAACCCTTTTAAATTTATGGTAAACCTGTTTACAAAGAATGGTTAACGTTGTATAATGTGATTGTTAACCAAAACAAATAACAAGGTTTACTAAAACGGAGGGCAAAATTATTATGAATTTTATTATTGAAGTGGCTGATAAAGTTTTAAACGGCGGAGAAGTAACCAGAGCCGAGGCAGAACGCTTAATAAATGTAAGTGATGACGATACAATGCTGCTTTTGGCAATGGCAGATAAAATCCGCCAGAAATATAATGGCAATGCTGTTGACTGCTGCGCTATTATTAACGGCCGCAGCGGGCGCTGCCCGGAAAACTGCAAATTCTGCGCGCAGTCCGCGCATTACCATACCGGTGTTAAAGAATATCCGCTGCTGAGCGAGCAGGAATTTGTTGACGCGGCCCAAAAAGCCAAAGCCGCAGGCTCGGTAAGGTTTTCGATTGTAACAAGCGGCAGGGGGCAAAGCAAGGCTGATGATTTTGACAACATCTGCAAAGCCTTGAAACGTATTAAAGAAGAAGTAGGCATTGAGGTTTGCTGTTCTTTGGGCATTTTAACGGAGGGGCAGGCTTTTAAACTGAAAGAGCTTGGCGTAACGCGCTATCATTCCAATTTGGAAACCGCGCCCAGTCATTTCCCCGATATTTGCAGCACCCATACCTATGAAGATAAAATGTTTACCATTCATAACGCGCAGAAAGCAGGCCTGCGTGTTTGCAGCGGCGGTATTTTCGGGCTGAACGAAACGCCGGAGCAGCGTGTTGAAATGGCGTTTGAACTGAAACGCCTTGGCATTGACAGTGTGCCGCTGAATCTTTTAACGCCTATTCCGGGAACTCCGTTTGAAAATAACAAACCTTTAAAACCTTTGGAAATTCTGCGTGCTTACGCGGTTTTTCGTTTTATATTGCCGAAAGCGCTTATCCGCACCGCAGGCGGGCGCGAGGTTAACCTGCGCGATTTGCAGTGCCTGGCGTTAAACGGCGGGCTGAACGGCATTATGGTTGGCGGGTATTTAACTACCGGCGGCAGAAGCCCGGAAGCCGACAAAGTAATGATTAAAGATTTGGGACGTACTGTAACGCATCCGGTTTTGTGAGGGGTGAGAGCTATGCTTTACAGTGTAAAAATGCGTTCGGCACAGGGCGGAGCGCATGAAGAAGGCGGCAGGCATATTTCCGGCGCAGAACGTATTTTGCCGGAAGAACAGCTTGATTATGCCGTGCTTACCATGCTGCACCGGGCGCGCGAGCATGAACGCGGACGCGCGGATTTTATCAGCCTAAAAGTGGAAGAAATAAAGCCGCAGGATATTGTTTATAAGCCGCTGTTAAGTTTCAGCACCTGCCCGGTAAAAACGGCGCAGGAAGGGCACCGGGCGGCAGTTGCCGAGCTTGAGCGAGCCGGAGTGAAGCCCAAAGCCGCCCTTAAAGGGCTGGAAATGCTTGAAAATCTGCATGACAGCATGCGCGGTGCCATTGTTGTTGATTGTGAAAGCGGAATGCGTATTGACGGCATGGGAGAACGCGGCGTGCGTGCCAGCAAAATGGACTGCGTAAACAGCCGCGGCTATGATGAATATATGCAGGCGCGCGGGCTGACAGGCGACCATGTACGCGAAGCGCTGGTGCTGGCATCCAAGGTTGCCGGGGCAGAAGGCATGGTTGCGGAACTGTGCTGGTCGGATGATCCATATTATGTTACAGGCTATGTTGCCTCGCCGCTTTATGGCTACCGCCGCATACCTGTAATGAAGGAACGCGGCAGCGGCATTGGCGGCAGGGTGTTTTTTGTGCGTCCGGGTACGGATATGAAAGAATTGATTAATTACCTTGAAGAACAGGTAGTGATGATACAAACCGGGGAGGCGCTGACATGCTGACAGAACGCCTGCAGAAAGAACTGGAGGAAACTTATGCCCAAGGGTTAAGGCGCACTGTTGACGGGCTGCGCTTTAAAACCGCGGTACGCGCCGAAGATGAAAACGGCAAAGAATATCTTGTGTTTGCAAGCAATAACTACCTTGGGCTTACCCATGCGCCGGAGGTACAGCGGGCTGCGGCAGAAGCGGTACGCTGGGGAACCGGCAGCACGGGCAGCCGCCTTACAACAGGCGCGGCGTTTGAAACCGGCGAACTGGAAAAAGAACTGGCGGAATTTAAACACGCCGAAAGCGCGCTGGTGTTCAATACCGGTTACATGACCAATTTAGGCGTGCTGTTTGCCCTGGTTAAACCGGGCGATGTTGTTTTCAGCGATGAGCTGAACCATGCCAGCATTATTGATGGCTGCCGCATTGCCCGTGCGCAGGTTGTTGTTTACAAACATAACGATATGCAGGATTTGGAGCAGCTGCTTAAAGAAACTCCTGCCGCTGGCGAGCGTTTTATAGTTACGGAGGGCGTTTTCAGCATGGACGGCGATATTGCCAATTTGCCGGAGCTTGTACGCCTGAAAGAAAAATACGGAGCCTGCCTGATGGTTGACGATGCCCACGGTGTTGGCGTTATAGGCGCGGACGGCAGCGGTACGGCGGCTTATTACAACATGCCGGGCACAATTGATTTGCAGGTTGGCACATTAAGCAAAGCGCTGGCGGCGGAAGGCGGGTACGTGGCTGCCAGTAAAACAATTATTGAGTATCTTATCAATAAATCGCGCCCGTTTATTTTTTCTACCGCGCTGCCTGCCTGTGTAACGGCGGCGGCTCTGGCGGCTTTGCGCCTGCTGCGGCAAAAGCCGGAACAATATGTTGGCAGGCTGAAAGAAAATGCGGCCTTAATGCGCAGGCTGCTGCATGACGAAGGCTTTGAGATAATCGAAGGCGTAACTCCCATAGTGCCGGTGCTTACCGGCAGCAGCGAAAAAACCATGCGGTTTATGGCGGCGCTTTTGGAGGCAGGCATTATGGTTTCTGGCATACGCCCGCCAACGGTGCCGGAAGGCACAAGCCGCCTGCGTGTAACGGTAACGGCTGCGCATACCGAAGCAGAAATTGAACAGGCCGCAAAAACTATGGGCAGAATATGGCGTGAATTAAAGGCGTAAAGCGAAAGAAGGTCTTGGCATGAAAGCAATCGGTATAACCGCAACGGATACGGAATTTGGCAAAACGGTAGTAAGTTCCTGCCTGGCAGCAGGGTTTAAATATTTGGGCTTTGATATGGGCGTGTTTAAACCGGCGGCCTCCGGCTGCGTGCGTACAGCAGAAGGCAGGCTTGTTTCGGAAGATGCGGAATTGCTTATTAAAGGTGCGGGGCTTACAATGGCTCAGCATGACGAGGTTGTGCCTTATGTTCTGGAAGCGGCGTTGGCACCGGCGGAAGCCTCCAAGCTTGCAGGCGTTAAATTAGAGCCTGCCGTAATGAAAAAAGCGGCGGCGAAGATGATAAACTCCCATGAACTGACGGTTGTGGAAGGCGTGGGCGGAATTTCCGCACCGCTTACGGATAATTACCTTGTAAAAGATTTTTTCTGCGATATGAAGCTGCCGGTAATAATTGTTGTTAAACCGTTTTTGGGCAATGTTAACCACGCTGTTTTAAGCGCTTATTACGCACAGCACGAAGGCTTGAAAGTACTGGGCTTTATTGTTAACGGCTGGGAAGAAGAAAATGCCGGTGTTTTGGAACGCAGCAACCTTTATTATTATGAAAAATTAACCGGGCTGCCTGTTTTGGGCAGGCTGCCGGTTTTAAATAAAGAACTTTTAACCGGCCCGGATATGCTTGAAGCGGGTAAAATTGCCGCGGAAAACATAGATTTACAGCGCATTTATAAACTTTTGGGAGATGGCGAAAATGAATAAATGGGAAGAACTTGATAAAAAATATATCTGGCATCCTTTTACGCAAATGAAAGGCTGGGTTGAAAACCCGCAGCTTGTTATTGAACGCGGCGACGGAGTAAAACTGTACGATACCGAAGGGCGCGGCTATTATGACGGTATTTCCAGCCTGTGGGTAAATATCCACGGTCACCGCCGCAGGGAAATTGATGACGCCGTTAAAGCGCAGATTGATAAAATTTCCCATTCTACTTTGCTGGGGCTTATTAACCAGCCTTCGGCAGAATTTGCGGAAAAACTTGTGGAGATTACGCCGGAAGGATTAAATAAAGTTTTTTATTCTGATGACGGTTCTACCGCTGTTGAAGCTGCCGTTAAAATAGCTTTTCAATACTGGCAGTTTAAAGGCAGGCCCGAAAAACAGCAGTTTATCAATCTCGGCGATTCTTACCACGGCGATACGGTAGGCGCCGTAAGCGTCGGTAATATCGACGTGTTCCATAAAGTTTACAAACCGCTTTTGTTTGCCACTAAAAAAATGACCTGTCCGTCTTTTTATCACAGCAAACTGGGATTTAAAACCGAAGAAGAATTTTTAAAATACCTGCTTGACGAACTGGAAGACTATTTGAAAGAAAATGCCAGCCACGTTGCCGCTATGATTATTGAACCTTTGGTGCAGGCTGCCGCAGGCATGCTTATGCAGCCGAAGGGCTATATTAAGGGCGTACGCGAGCTTACCAAAAAATACGGCGTACTGTTAATTGTTGATGAAGTTGCCACCGGCTTTGGGCGTACCGGTAAAATGTTTGCCTGCGAACATGAAGGCGTACTGCCTGATTTAATGTGCATGTCCAAAGGCATTACCGGCGGTTACCTGCCGCTTGGCGCAACTATGGTTACGGATGAAATTTACAATGCCTTTTTGGGCGAGCCGGAAGAATACAAAACTTTTTACCACGGGCATTCCTATACCGGCAACCCGCTGGCGTGTGCGGCAGGCCTGGCAGGGCTTGAAATTTTTGCCAGAGATAAAGTTATTGCAGGTTTGCCTCCCAAAATGGCAGTTATTGAAAAATATATGGAAAAATTCGGCAAAATGCCGTATGTTGGCAACGCAAGGCAGTGCGGCATGCTGGCGGGCATTGAACTTATGCGCGATAAGGAAAACAAAGTTCCGTTTGACCCGGCGCTTTTAATTGCCGGCGGCATTTGCCAGAATGCACGCAAATATGGTTTGATTGTCCGCAATATCGGCGATGTAATTATTTTTATGCCGCCTCTGGCAAGCACGGCTGAGCAGATTGAAGAAATGCTCGGCATGCTTGAAAAATCCATGGCGGAAGTATTTGAGAAAATTGCAGGCGGCAGCAAAGTTGATTTTTCCGACCCTTGCGCTTTTTAATCAGCCTCCATTTCCGGCGCTCTTGTGACAGGGCGCCTTTTATTTTTATTTTTTGTTGCAGGTGTATGGTATAATAAAAATGAAACACAGCAAGTTTTGGCGGTGATGATAATGGAGGAATCTAAATTTTTAATAATAACCGGTATGTCGGGCGCGGGCAAAACGCAGGCTATCCGCACGCTTGAGGATATGAACTATTTTTGCGTTGACAATATGCCGCCGGCGCTGATTACCAAATTTGCGGAACTGTCCAGGCAGGCATCCGCACCGCGCAACACGGCAATAGTTGTTGATATACGCGGCGGACGCTTTTTTGACAAACTGGCAGAAGTTTTGGACGAACTGCGTTTAAACGGCTATTCGTATGAAGTGCTGTTTCTCGACGCTTCCGATGCGGTGCTGATAAGAAGGTACAAGGAAACCAGGCGCCGCCATCCTTTGGGGCAGGGCAGAACGTTAAGCGAAAGTATTTCTTACGAGCGCAGCAGCCTGCAAAAAATCAAAGACCGCGCAACGTATATTATCGACACTACCGATATGCGCGCCGACGCTTTGAAAAACAAAATCCGCGAGCTGTTTTCCGTAAGCGGAACGGGCGAACCCATGTCGGTAACGGTGCAGTCTTTCGGGTTTAAGCATGGCCTGCCGCTTGACAGCGATATGGTGCTTGACGTACGCTTTTTGCCGAACCCTTTTTATGAAGACGACCTGCGGATGTTAACCGGCAACGATGAACCGGTTGCGCAGTTTATAGAGCATTATCCGCAGACGCAGCAGTTTTTGGCAAAAGAAGAAGATTTGCTGGAAATGCTTTTGCCGCAGTACGTGGCGGAAGGCAAAAGCCAGCTTGTAATCAGCGTTGGCTGTACCGGCGGCCAGCACCGCTCTGTTTATATTGCCAATAAGCTGGCGGCGTTTCTGCGCAGGCAGGGCTATAAAGTTCTGTTAAGCCACCGCGATTTAAGGCTTAAAAACCGCTGAAGGAGGCTATTATGGGCTGGATTAGCTGGCTGTGCCCGGGCATGAATTTAAAACGCTGGCTGCTGCTGTTTACAGTGGGCGTTTTATGCTGTGCGCTTGGGCTGGCATTATTTTTTAATTATCAGTTCATGGGCTATGTTGAAGAATTAATGTTCCGCATGGCCTATCTTACAACCGGCAAATATTCGAATACGGTTTCCATGCTGGGAGGTTTTTTATTCCTGTGCATCGGCGGCTTTGTCATGATATATGCAACAAGGCGCGTTATCCGTTCCGTTGTCGAAGCAGTTCTGCCGGACAACAATTCATCTTTAATGGAAAAAATTTTCACGCAGAGGAAACTTGGGCGCGGCCCTGCCATTACCGTTATCGGCGGCGGCACTGGGCTTTCCACTCTTTTGCGCGGCATGAAATATATAACAAGCAACTGCAATGCCGTTGTTACCGTGGCAGATGACGGCGGTTCTTCCGGGCGTCTGCGCAAGGAAATGGGCATTATTCCGCCCGGCGATTTGCGTAACTGCCTTGTAGCGCTGGCAGACCGTGAACCTTTGATGGAACGCATTATGCAGTTTCGTTTTAACGACGGTTCGCCACTGGCAGGGCATAACTTCGGCAACCTTTTTATTGCAGCCATGGCAGAAGCCGAAGGCAGCATGGAAGCAGGCCTTGCGGCAACAAGCCAGATTTTAAATGTGCGCGGCAAGGTAATTCCTTCTACGCTGAGCGATATCCGCCTGAAAGCGGAAATGACGGACGGCACGTTAATAGAAGGCGAATCAGAAATACCAAAAGCACATAAACGCATACGCCGCGTTGGCATTGAACCTTCAAATGTGCAGGCCACAAGCAGCGCTGTTGACGCCATTATGAAGGCAGATGTGCTGATTCTGGGGCCGGGCAGCCTTTATACAAGCGTAATACCTAACCTCATGGTGGAGGGAATCCGTGAAGCCGTGCTGCGGTCGGACGCGGTAAAAATTTATGTCTGCAACGTAATGACGCAGCCGGGCGAAACAGATGGCTACGGTGCTTTCGAGCATGTGCAGGCGCTTATTACCCATGCAGGCGCGCAGTTTTTGGATTACGTTATCGTTAACGACCAGAACGTTACGGAAACGCAGCTTGCGCAGTATCAGCTAAAAGGCTCCATTCCGGTTACGCCGGATATTAAAAAGATTGAACGCCTAGGCATTAAGGTTGTGCCCAAGAGCCTTATCAGCAATAAGGATTTGGTAAGGCATAACCCGCAGAAGCTTGCGCAGGCAGTTATTTCGCTTATTTACCGCCTGCGTCTGTTCGGCAAGGGCTTTCGCTTTTTCGATTACTTCTTCATGCGCCAGAGCATGCGCAAATTAAAAAATAAATCGGTGTAAAAGGGTAAGGCAATGTCATTTTCCAACGAAGTAAAAAACGAATTGTCACGTCTTGAAGTTTCTAAAAAATGCTGCGAAAGGGCAGAGCTTTTGGGGCTTTTGCGTGTAAGCGGCGCCGTTATTTTGCAGGGACGCAATATGGGCATCCATTTTTCTACCGAAAATGCTGCCCTTGCACGCCGTATGCTGCAAATGTTAAAAAGCAATTATAATGTGCAGACGGAAGTTGTCATTACACGCTCGCGCCGTTTAAAAAAGAACAACCGCTATCAGGTCAGGGTTATTCCTTCCAAAGAAGCAGGCAAAGCACTGCATGAATTACAGCTTCTGCCTTACAGCGACGTTGCGGAAAGGCACAAACTGCTTGCCAAATCCTGCTGCCGCAGGTCGTTCCTGCGCGGGGTGTTTCTGGCAGGAGGTTCCGTAAGCAAGCCTTCAAGCGATTATCATTTGGAAGTGGTAACGGAAAACGAAGAACTGGCCAAAAGCATTGTAAAGGTAATGCACGGTTTTTCGCTGCCGGCAAAAATTACCGACCGCAAAAATGATTTTATTGTTTACATGAAGGAAGGCAACAGCATTATTGACTTTCTTTCGGTTATCGGCGCGCATAATGCGCTGATGAAGTTTGAAAATGTGCGTATTGTTAAAGAAATGCGCAATAATGTTAACCGCGTTGTAAACTGCGAAACGGCCAATTTGAATAAAGTTGTGCAGGCTGCGGTTGAACAGCTTGAAAGCATCCGCTATCTGGAAAAGAAGGGGCATTTTGGCAAGCTGCCTGCCGCACTGCGCGAAACGGCAGAACTGCGCCTTGAAAACCCGGATGCTTCACTGGCAGAACTTGCCAAAGCCGCTAACGGCAAAATAAGTAAATCCGGCCTTAACCACAGGCTGAAAAAATTACAGCAAATTGCAAAAGAACTGGGGCTGGAAATTAATGATAAAAATAAAGAACAAGTTGATTAAAATATTTCTGCTGGTGCTGGTTATTGCTGCGGCAGCGGCTGCGAAGCCTTTTTATGACGGTTACAGCGAATACCACAAAAATGCAGTGCCGGTTTTGGAATATCATTCCGTTGGCGGCAGCGATGAATGGCCTGCCGAAGTAATAATCAAAACCGAAGTTTTTGAAAAACAGCTGCAGTATCTTCATAATAACGGCTACCGCATGCTTTCCATGGAGCAGATGATAGACGGCTTTAAAAACGGAAAAAACATGGGCAAAGCGGTTGTGCTTACTTTTGACGACGGCTATATGGATAATTACACCAATGTTTTTCCGCTGCTGAAAAAATATAATGCCAATGCTTCGTTTTTTATAGTGCAGTCTAAAATAGGCAAGCCCAATTACATGGGGCATAACGAAATTGCGGAGCTGATTCGCGCAGGCAACGATTTGGCTTCCCATACAATCAACCACAACATTTTAACTGATATTGACCCCAAATATTTTGCGTGGGAACTTTCAAGTTCCAAATTCTTTTTAAAAAAGGAATTTGATATGTATTATGTGCATCTGCTTTCGTATCCCAACGGCAAATATGACGAAAAAGTAATTGCCGCAGCGCAGAAGTACGGTTACAATTATGCCGTTACGGGTAAAAACGGCGCCGTTGATAAAAACTGGGTGGAAAACCATCCGATGGAAATCGGGCGCGTAATTATCAAGGGCGACATGACGGAAAGCGAGTTTAAAAGCAAACTGGAACGCTCCTATTTATTGGGGTATTTAAAAAGCGTGGTTTTCGGAAGCCTGTTTTTTTACTGATAAGGCTTGCGGATTTAGTTAAAACACGGTACAATATTATAAATAATGATTTTGGAGGAATGAACGATGAAAAAACATATCACTACCGTAAATAAAGCAATGCTCAACAAAACTTTAAGAACCGGCGGCTGCGGCGAATGCCCGGCTTCCTGCCAGTCTGCATGCAAAACTTCCTGCACTGTAGGCAACCAGGTTTGTGAACATAAATAATCCGTTTGGATAAAAATTAGCAGATCTGTTACAGCTCCCTGCATGTCAGGGGGCTGTTTTATGCTTTGAAAGGTGGAATTTGATGCTGATACATAAAATGCGCCTTGACGATTACAAGGCTGTGCTTGACGTTAACAGCGGTGCGGTGCATTTGGTTGATGACCTGATTTACGATTTGCTGGATGTTTTTAACGGTGAAAACGGTGAAGAAGCCATCAACGCAATGAAAGACCGCTATGACGAAGCGGAACTGCGTGAAGCCGTTGAAGAACTGACGGAACTGAAAAATGAAGGACTGCTTTTCTCTCCCGAATTTGAAGTGCCGCCTACTTTCAGCGAAACACCGGTTTTAAAATCGTTATGCCTGCATATTGCGCACGACTGCAACCTGCGCTGCGGTTACTGTTTTGCCGGCACCGGCGATTTTGGCGGCTGCCGCGCTCTGATGAGCAAAGAAGTTGCCGAAAAAGCAGTTGAATTTGCCATTACAGGCAGCAAAAAACGCCATAATCTGGAACTTGATTTGTTCGGCGGCGAGCCGCTGATGAACTGGCCGGTTGTGGAGCACGTTATTAATTACGTGCGCCGCCGTGAACAGGAAACCGGCAAAAACATCAAGCTGACGCTTACAACCAACGGCACTTTGCTGAATGATGAAAACATTAAATTTTTGAACGATAACCGTGTAATGCTGGTATTAAGCCTTGACGGCAAAAAGGAAACGCACGACAGGATGCGTCCGTTCCCGAACCATACGGGCAGCTATGATGCGGCTGTGCGCGGCTTTAAAAAAGTTATCGAAAGCCGTCACGGCAAAAACTATTATTTGCGCGGAACTTATACCCATTACAATCCGCATTTTTGCGAAGATACCCTTGATATGACCAAAATCGGCAAGGAAATTTCCGTAGAACCAGTTGTCGGCACTGATGAACCCTATGTTCTTACCGAAGAAGATTTGCCGGTATTGTACGAAGAATATGATAAACTGGCGCGTGCATACCTGCAAAAACGCCATGAAGGCGACCCGTTTGACTTTTTCCATTTTAATGTTGCACTTGATAACGGGCCCTGCGTTGCCAAAAGGCTGGCTGGCTGCGGTGCCGGGCATGAATATTTTGCCATTACTCCGGAAGGCGATATTTATCCCTGCCACCAGTTTGTAGGGCGTGAGCAGTATAAACTCGGCACGCTTGATACCGGCGTTGTAAAACCGGATTTGGTGCAGAAATTCCGTCATACCCATGTAATGACGAAACCTGCCTGCCGCGAGTGCTGGGCAAGGTTCTTCTGCAGCGGCGGCTGCCATGCCAATGCCGACCTTATTAACGGCGATATTTCCATTCCGTATGAATACGGCTGCAAACTGCAGAAAAAGCGCCTGGAATGTGCCATTATATTGCAGGCCGTTCTGTCTGCCGAAGCACAGCATGGCGAGGATAACAGGCCGCATATAACAAACTTTAAGTTCGAAACAGAATAAATTTTTCATACCCCTGCGAAAAAATTTACGCAGGGGTATTGCATTTTACCGTAAAATCTGCTAATATACTAAACACAGTTTGTTACACAAGTTTAACAAATGCTTAACTAAAAAACTTTTCGAAAAAAGGTAAAAAAAGCACTTGACAAACCTTTGAAAGTGTAATAAACTATAC
>UMHI01042797.1_pt1 | contig 69608 bp, 51 predicted proteins | sample 1965481 | NCBI WGS metagenome assembly UMHI01 (sample SAMEA4836093, study PRJEB28245) | human gut metagenome | biome: gut microbiome; material: fecal sample | place: Denmark | collected 2008 | reverse complement strand
TAGTTGGCTAATTTTGTTATATTTACTGAATCTCCCTAAAATAATATGCTTATACTTGGGGCGTGTGAAAATATCTACCCAATCTGTTACTGTAATTGTTATAAAATACAATTCTGCCACAATCTTATTCGTCGCATCCATAATATATGTTTTGTAAGGAAACATATATATTAAACGACTCTTTTCGGGAATTTTCCGACTATGAGCATAAGAAAAACAAATTTATCAATTAGCATAGTAGAAATATGGCAGATTGCAAATCTGCCATAACAAAATCTGCCGGAACACCCTTGTATGTTACCGCAGATTTGTAATCTGCGGTGAATATGGTTGCAAATCTGCCACAACAATGTTGCAAAAAACCGGCAGATTACAAATCTGCCGGAACACCCTTTTATGTTACCGCAGATTTGTAATCTGCGGTGAATATGGTTACAAATCTGCCACAACAATGTTGCAAAAAACCGGCAGATTGCAAATCTGCCGGAACACCCTTTTATGTTACCGCGGATTTGTAATCTGCGGTAATAATGACAGTACACAACAGAATGATTAATCAACCGGCTCTTCGGTAACCAGTTTACGGTATTCGCCGGGGGTAATGCTATAATAGATACGGTAACAACGGGTAAAGTTACTCTGCGACAGGAAACCACAGGCCACACTGATGTCCGCCAACGACATTTCAGGATGATGGTCCAGCAGATAGCGAGCATGTTTCACCCGCATATCCGAAACATACTGTGAGACTGTTTTCTGCGTACAGGCAGTTATGGCTTCGGCCACGTAGGTACGGTTGGTACCCAGCATTTCCGCCAGCTCGTCGCGTCCCAATTTAGGCTGACGCAATATCTCCGCATCAGCCAGCAGCACTTGCAGGCGGCGGAAGAGCTGTACTTCACGCGACAGTTCATCAGCGGGCTGTTCAGTCTCGGCCTGGCGGGCAGCCTCCTCGGCACGCCGCTCGGCTTCTTCCTGACTGCGGATGCGTGCCACCAGCTCGCGGTTCTTCTGCCGCAGGCGGCGGTGATGCACCACCAGCAGCACGCACAGGGCCAGCAGCAACACGGCTACTGTCAGTGCAGACCCGGCCAACGTGCGGGCACGGCTCTGCTCGGCCAGGGCCACGCGCTTCTCCTGCTCCAGCTCGTCCAGGCGGTAGAGGCGCGACAGGCGGTTAAGCTGGGCGTTCGAGGTGGCTGTCTGCGCGCTGTCCGCAGCTCCGGCGTAGAGGTGATAGCTGTCGGCAGCCTCGGCATACTTACCTTCAGCACGCAAGACATCGGCCAACGAACGGTAGTAACAAGCCATTTTGGCCTGATTGCCCCGGCTGTAGCTGTAGTCGGCCAGCAGGCGCAGGATGCGTTCGGCCTCGGCGTTGTTTCCTGCCAGGCGCTCGTAGCGGGCCAGCGTGTATTGCAGCTCCTCCTGCTGCGAGGGGTCGGCATACATGTTGTTATAAAGGAGCATCGTGTCGCGCCAGGCGGTGGCGGCAGGCAGGTCGTTCTTGCTGATAAGCACCTTGAGGCGGTACATGGCGTTCTGCACCCGCAGCACGGGATTGACGGCGATGCCTTTCATCACCTCCCACTGATGAATGTAAGCAGGCAGAGAGTCACTCAAGGCCAGAGCCTCATCGTAACGTCCCCAGCCTTGCAGTATGTTGACAAGATTGAAGCCGCTGCGGGCCGCCAGTCCGGGTGAACCGTAACGGACGGCTTCTGCCAAGGCCTGACGGTAGTGGCGGACGGCCACGGAGTCCTGGCCGTTGTTCAGGTAGCACTGGCCGAAGTAGAAGTCGGCGTTCAGCAGCCCGAACGGGTGGTTGTGGCGGCGAGCATAACCGGCCATGCCGCGCAGGGAAAGGACGGCATCCACGTAGTCGCCCCACATGAGCAGGCGGTCGGCACGACGTGCCCAGGTGGAATAGAGCAGGGAGTCGTCCGACAGACTCTGGTAATGGGCTATCAGTTCGTCAGCGGCACGCAGGAAGCCCGGCTTGTCGCCCATCATTTCGTAGCGTGAGAGCATGGCCGAGCGGAATACATAGTCGAAGTGCTTGCTGCCGGTGGCCACGGCACGCTCCAGCCCGCGCCGCTGCATGTCGAAGAAGGCGGGCGTCCGGATGCTGTCGAACATTCGCATGGACAGGGCGTAGAGAGCGCTGTCGCCGAAGTAGCCGTCCTGCTTCTGCGCCCGCAGACTGCCCGCGGCGAACAGCAGGACGAAGACCAGCGTCAGACAGAAACGCGTCCATACCAGAACAGTCCTGACACAGGCGTGCGAAACGCTCCCGAAGCAAGAAACAGAAGAGCCTATTATCAGTTTTGCATACATGTTCGATTCCTTTAACGAGACAAAGGTAAGAAACTGTTTTGATTTTTCTCCCCTGAAAGTCCAGAATTTTCCTCTCCTGTCAGAAGGCAGCTCATAAACTGTTAATCTTTAACTTAAAAAAAACGTCCTCGTGTCTGCATCAAAACATGCTCACGTCCGCATCAAAACGTCCTCATGTTTTCATCAAGATGTCCAGACGTATTTTTACGTTAACACTTTCAGTACCGATCCGGCAGATTGCAAATCTGCCGGAACACTAGGGGGAGGCCGGAACATCAGGGGCGTTAACACCGGAACCGGAACACGTACCCTTTCACGTTACCGCAGATTTGTAATCTGCGGTACAATGACCGCAAGCTGAAAGTAATACGGAATCCGGATCCGACAGATTACAAATCTGCCGGAACACTAGGGGGAGGCCGGAACACCAAGGGGCGTTAACACCGGAACCGGAACACGTACCCTTTCACGTTGCCGCAGATTTGTAATCTGCGGTACAATGACCGCAAGCTAAAAGTAATACGGAATCCGGAAGTAATACGGAATCCGGATCCGGCAGATTGCAAATCTGCCGGAACATCAGGGGGAGGCCGGAACACCAAGGGGAGGCCAGAACATCAGGGGCGTTAACACCGGAACCGGAACACGTACCCTTTCACGTTGCCGCAGATTTGTAATCTGCGGTACGATGACCGCAAGCTGAAAGTAATACGGATTCCGCAGAGGTACGAAGTGACGGAAATCATCCGAAATGTAGGATAAACCAAAAATAATTCCTATCTTTGTCGCAGTTTTGTTCCGACCAGGTTCCGACGCGGACCTGCGGATGAAAAGGGAATCGGGTGAAAGTCCCGGACAGTCCCGCTGCTGTAAGCTCCCTGAAGAGCCGTTTCCATCCCCTCTTGCCACTGCCCGGAAATCGTTGACGGGTGGGAACGCGGAAACGGCTGGAGTAAGTCAGAAGACCTGCAAAACAAAAGTCATGCTTGCATCCTCGAGGAAAGGATGGCAAGACCATGCAGCAATGCTAGTTTTATTTTTACATGATTGAACCGAAACAACTGACCCGTAGCGGCAGCTGGAAAATAAGCCTGACTGCCGGTATGCTGTGGGCTACTGTATCTGTACATGCGCAGACTACGGAGCCGGACAGCATTACAGGACGCGTACACGACATTCCCAACGTGACCATCGAGGCACGGAGGGCGCCCAACCGTGTCTCATCGAATGCCCCCATACAGACGCTCAACCGGGCCACTATCGAGGATTTGGGCATACAGGACATTGCCGATGCCGTACGCCGTTTTGCCGGTACGGAAGTGAAGGACTATGGAGGCACTGGCGGAATGAAGACTGTCTCGGTACGTAACATGGGAGCCGCCCACACCGCCATCAGCTACGACGGAATTGCCGTAAGCAACTGTCAGGCAGGTCAGATTGACATCGGACGCTTCTCGCTGGACAACATGGCATCCCTGTCACTCAGTGTAGGACAGAGCGATGACCTGCTCCAGTCTGCCCGGATGTATGCCTCGGCCGGTGTACTGAACATAGAGACCGAACGGCCGGAACTGACGGGCGGAAAAGACTGGGCACTGAAGACTCAAGTAAAGACCGGCTCCTTCGGTTATGTAAACCCGTATCTCCGCTACAGCCAGCGTCTCGGCAGCCGGACCACCGCTTCCATCGACGCCGATTACCTCCGTTCGGACGGACAATATCCTTTCATGCTGGAAAACGGAAAATATACCTCCGAAGCGAAACGTTATAATTCTGAAGTGGATTCCTGGCACACGGAAGCCAATCTTTTCCACGAGTTCGGCGAGAATAGTGAACTGGCCGTAAAAGGATATTATTACCAGTCGGACCGCGGCCTGCCGGGAGCTGTCATCCTTTACAATCCCTATTCGCAGGAACACCTGTGGGACAAGAACGGATTCATCCAGGCCCGCCTCAAACACCGTTTCTCTGACAAATGGAGCTTGCAGGCGCAGACCAAATATAACTATTCCTGGAACAAATACCAGGACAAAGGCGTACAGTATGAGGGAGGCGTATCGACCGACCGCTATACCCAGCACGAATACTATGCTTCGGGAACAGTTCTTTACCAGCCGTTGGACGGACTCTCCGTCTCACTGGCGCAGGATGTGGCAGTGAACACGCTGAGCAGCACTTTGGCAGACTGTCCCTTCCCTACCCGCTTCACCTCGCTGACAGCTCTGCAGATACAATACCGCTACCGCCGCTTCAAGTTCGGCACCACGTGGGTGAATACCTGGATAACAGAGCATGTGAAGGAGGGCGAACGGCCGGACGACCTGAAAAAGATTTCGCCTACCGTGTCGCTCAGCTGGCAACCGTGGAAAGAACAGGCCCTGTACCTGCGGGCGATGTACAAGAACACGTTCCGCACACCGACCTTCAACGACCTGTATTATTACCGCATGGGGAACCGTTCGCTCCGCCCCGAAAAAGCGACCGAATATAATATAGGTGTCACCTGGAGCGCAAATCCGCATCCGCTTCTGGAATACCTGACGGTGACGGCCGACGGTTATTTCAACCGGGTAACCGACAAGATTGTAGCCTTTCCTTCCACTTATGTCTGGAAGATGGCTAACTACGGCAAAGCTCACATCACCGGTCTGGACGTTACCCTGGCTACCCGGACAGTCATCCGGAAAGGCATTGCCCTCACCCTGAACGGAAACTATACCTGGCAGAAAGCCATCGACCTGACCGATCCGGAATCGAAAAACTACAAGGACCAGCTGCCTTATACACCGGAACATAACGGAAGCGCTTCGGCCAGTCTGGAAACTCCCTGGGTAACGGTAGGCTACAGCCTTATCGGAGTGGGGAAACGCTATTACCTCTCGCAAAACATCCCGGAGAATGAGATAGACGGATATGTAGAACATACCCTGTCGGCCTCACGAACTTTCCGTTTCCGGAAATTCCAGCTGCGTCTGCAGGCCGACGCGGTAAACTTTACCGACGAGCAGTATGACATCATCAAGTTCTACCCCATGCCCGGACGGTCGTGGAAACTGACAGTGAATTTTACTTTTTAATCACCAATATAAAACAGAGACGTATGAAAATCAGAAAATTACTTTTTTCTACCCTGTGCATGCTGGCACTGGGAACCTCTTTTACCGCATGTAGCGACAACGATGACCCGAACGATGATTTCCACGATGAGGGTTCACAAGTTACCCTGCCACATCACCGTGCTTTCATCCTGAACGAAGGTACCATGGGAGCCAACAACGCCAACATTTCACTCTATGCGCCGAACAAGGACTGCGATTTCATCAACGACCTGTATTATCAGCAGAACAACGCCCGGCTGGGAGATACCGGACAATCGATGATTGAGTACAACGATTACCTGTACGTCATCGTAGCCAACTCGAAATACATCGCCCGCCTGAATACTGCCGGTGTAGAACAGAACCGTTATGCGTTCAGCGAAACAGAAGGTGACCCGCGCTACATGACTGCCGACGACGGTTATATCTACATTACCCAGTACGGCGGTAAAGTATCGAAACTGGATGCAGAAAGCCTGAACGTGGTGGCTACCTTCGAAGGGGGAAGCAACCTGGAAGGTATCGTAGAATGCAATGACAAACTGTATGTAGCCAATTCCTACTCGAAGACCGACGCCGGCTACCAATACCACAACGAAGTGTTCGTCATCAATCCGCAGACCATGCAACTGGAAAAAACACTGACCGTAACAGTAAACCCGAACCAGCTGATTGAAGAAAACGACAAGGTATTCCTGATTTCGTTCGGCGACTACGGAGCTGTAGGCTACACCGCACAGATGATTGACCCGAGCAACAACGATGCCGTAACGGTACTGGCTACTGCCACCAGCATGACAGCCGGAAACGGAAACGTATATTTCGTGAACTCGGAAACCGATTATTCCAACTGGCCGGAAACCAGCACCAACAACACTTTCTTCTCTTACAACATCGCTACTTCCACACTGAACCAGACTTCTTTCCTGAAAGATGCGCCGGCAGAACTGGCTACTTCCAGCATCTACTCGATGGATGTAGACGATGAAGACGGAAACATCTACATCGGTGTCACCTTCTATTCGAACAGCAACGGTACCATCTACCGCTTCCAGCAGGACGGAACCTTCGTGGAAAAATTCGACTGCGGCGGCCAGAACCCGAAAAAGATGGTATTCGTAGATTAATGGATTCATGATGAAACAATTCTTACTATCTGCCCATATAGTAATTTCAGTCTTACTTCTATCCGCCTGTGGTGGAGGAAGTAAGACTTCTTCGCTTTCGGCCGGAGGAGATACCTTGACATTGAAATATGCCGAAAACCTCTGCCTGGTACAATACCCGGACTATACAATAGCTACCCTGCAAGACCCGTGGAACAAACCGAACCTCCTGCATACCTACATCCTGGTAGACAAGCATAAACCTACCCCGGAGCACCTGCCGGAAGGAACAGTCGTGAAAGTTCCGCTGGAACGGAGCATGGTCTACTCGTCCGTACACTGCAACCTGTTCAAACAGTTGGGAAGCCTGGACGCCGTAGCTGGCGTATGCGGCCTACAATACATCAAAGTACCCGAGATACAGGAAGGATGCCGGAACGGAAACGTGACCGACTGCGGAAACAGCATGAATCCGGATATCGAAAAAATCATCGACATCCATCCCGACGCCATCCTGCTCTCCCCTTTCGAAAACAGCGGAGGTTACGGACGTATCGAAAAACTGAATGTTCCCATCATCGAATGCGCCGATTACATGGAAACTTCTCCCTTGGGAAGGGCTGAATGGATGTATTTCTACGGCCTGCTGACCGGACGGGAAACCCAAGCTGACTCTCTGTTCCGAAAAGTGGAAAAGGCCTATCTGGATATCAAGGAGAAAGCTACAGCCACACAGACACGCCCCACTGTACTGAGTGACCTGAAATACGGTTCGGTGTGGTATATAGCCGGAGGAAAAAGTACCACCGGACAACTTTATGCCGATGCGGGAGCACGCTACGTCTTTGCCTCATTGCCCAACAGCGGTTCCGTACCTCTGTCTTTCGAAGCCGTATTCGAGCAGGGACAGGATGCCGACTACTGGCTCATCAAATACAATCAGGCCATCGACAAGACCTACCGTGAACTGGCCTCGGACTACGCCCCGTATGCCAACTTCGCCGCTTACCGGAACAAACGTATCTACGGATGCAACACCAACCGCATCGCCTATTACGAAGAACTGCCTTTCCGGCCGGACCTGCTGCTGGAAGACATCGTAAAAATCTTCCATCCGGAAGTTTTTCCTGCGGATACGTTGAAATATTTCACTAACTTAGCCGACTGAAAAAGAACTGAGCTGTGAAACACCATGGATTTACATACGAAATCATCCTTATCCTGCTGATTGTAGGCCTGACAGCCGCCAACCTGCTCATCGGCTCGGTACATATCCCGGCCGATGCGGTATGGGACATCCTGTGCGGCAATGAAGTGGAAAAAGCCAGCTGGACCTTTATCGTCCGGGAATCCCGTTTTCCGCAGGCCATCACCGCTCTGCTCTGCGGTGCCGCCCTGTCTGCCTCGGGACTGATGCTACAGACCGTATTCAACAACCCTTTGGCCGACTCGTCCATCCTGGGTATCAGCTCCGGTTCCAGCGTAGGGGTGGCCCTTGTCATGCTGGCAGGTGGAGGAAGCATCGCCGCGGGCACATTTACCCTGTCTGGATTCGTCACGGTCATGCTGGGAGCCTTTGCGGGTGCCATTGCCGTAATGGGTATCATCCTGTTTCTGTCCACCCTCATCAAAAACAACATCATGCTCCTGATAGCCGGTATCATGATAGGGTACATTGCCTCGTCTCTCATCTCGCTGCTGAACTTTTTTGCCAGTGAAGAAGGAGTACATTCCTTCATGATTTGGGGACTGGGAAACTTCGGAGGAGTATCACTCAGCCAGCTTCCGGCCTTCGCTCTGCTGACCCTGACCGGCCTGTCGATAGCCATACTGCTCATCAAACCGCTGAACGCTCTGCTGTTAGGTCCACGCTATGCCGAGAATCTGGGTATCAACATCCGCCGTATCCGTAACCTGCTCCTGCTGGCTACCGGACTCCTGACGGCTGTAACTACCGCTTTCTGCGGTCCGGTATCATTCATCGGCCTGGCCGTACCTCATCTGGCCCGCCTGCTGCTGGGCACCTCAAACCATAACCGCCTGATGCCGGTTACCATGCTGACCGGTTCCGCTCTGGCCTTACTGTGCAACCTGCTCTGTATCTTGCCGGGAAGCTGGGGCATCATCCCTCTGAATGCCGTTACCCCGATATTGGGAGCGCCGGTGATTATCTATGTCATCATCAACCAACGTAAGATACAATACTTCAACTAAGCCATGAACCACACTCCGCGTATTCTGCTGCAAGCCAAAGACGCTACGATAGGTTATCGGAACGGGAGACATATCTGCTCCGTACATACCCGCTTGAATTTCAAGCTTAACCGGGGAGAACTGACCTGCCTGCTGGGAGCCAACGGCGCCGGGAAATCTACCCTGTTGCGTACCCTCGCCGCCGCCCAGCCACTGCTGGAAGGATGTATTACGCTGGACGGAAAAGACCTGGGCACTCTCTCCGAACGGGAACGTTCACGAAATATCGGTGTAGTTCTTACCGACAAGACACAGGCAGGCGGACTGACAGTATACGAACTGGTAGCTTTGGGCAGACAGCCCCATACGGGATTCTTCGGGCGGCTTCATCCGCACGACAAGGAAATCATCGGTCACGCCCTGGAAGCCGTCGGCATCAGTCACAAGGCTCAGACCTATACCGCTGAACTTTCCGACGGCGAACGACAGAAAGCGATGATAGCCAAAGCACTGGTTCAGGAATGTCCGCTGATTCTGCTGGATGAACCCACCGCTTTTCTGGATGTGGTAAGCCGCATTGAAATCATGCACCTGCTGCACCGCCTGGCACAGGAGGAAGACAAGGCTATCCTGCTGTCTACCCACGATATAGAACAGGCATTGGTACTGGCAGACCGCCTCTGGCTGCTGACCGGCACGGAAGGCCTGCGCTGCGGTACTACTGAAGACCTCATCCTGAGCCATGCCATGGACTCACTCTTTCCGAACGTATCGGACATCCGTTTCGACCTGATGCACGGTATCTACTCGCCTACCGTGGAAGGGAAACAGCGCATCTGTCTGGAAACCGGTGACGAAGTGCTGCGCCACTGGACTCAGAATGCCCTGAACCGCAACGGCTTCCTCTGTCTGACACCGGACATTGCCACACCAGACAGCTCTCTTCCTCACTTACAGGTACTCTCGGCCCACAGTTTCAGACTCAGTGCAAACGGAACTACTTATCCCTGTTCTTCCTTCGAAGAAGTGCTGGCAACCGTACGGAAACTGAACGGAAACAACTGTCTCAACACATAAATTTCTCAAACAAAAGGCAGAAGGTGTTCCAACCGGTAGGCAGATGTGCGTTTTTTTGCTACATTTGCAGAATCTAACACATCAGACATCGATTACATCATGATTTTTACAGCAGAAAACATCCTTCTGATAGGCTCTGTCCTTATCTTCTCCAGTATTCTTATCAGTAAAACCGGCTACCGATTCGGAATCCCTACCTTGCTTCTGTTCTTGCTGGTAGGTATGTTTTTCGGCAGTGACGGCCTGGGACTCCAGTTCAACAGTGCCGAAGATGCCCAGTTTATCGGTATGATGGCTCTGAGTATCATCCTGTTTTCAGGCGGTATGGACACCAAATACCAGGACATCAAACCGGTACTGACACCCGGTATCATTCTTTCTACCGCAGGAGTCCTGCTCACCACCTTACTGACCGGTAGCTTCATCTTCCTCTTGTCTGAATGGAACCGTACCAACATAGAACTGACCCTGATGGCCTCCCTCCTACTGGCCGCCACCATGTCGTCTACCGACTCGGCGTCGGTCTTCAGCCTGCTGCGTTCACAGAAAATGAACCTGAAGGAAAACCTTCGCCCCATGCTGGAACTGGAAAGCGGAAGTAACGACCCGATGGCCTATATGCTGACCATCGTCCTGATACAGATTATCACAAGCGGCAGTGAACTGAATCTGGCTCTGGTAGGTAAAGACTTACTGGTACAGTTCCTCATCGGCGGCAGTGTAGGTTATGCCTTCGGCCGCTTCGCAGTCTGGCTGGTAAACCGCATCGGCCTGTCAAACAGCTCGCTTTATCCTATCCTGCTGTTGAGCCTGGTTTTCGCTACCTTTACCATCACAGACTTACTGAAAGGAAACGGCTACCTGGCTGTCTACATTGCCGGTGTCATTGTAGGAAATGCCCGACTCGTATACCGAAAGGAAATCAATACCTTCATGAACGGTCTGACCTGGCTGTTCCAAATCATCATGTTCCTGACTCTGGGACTGCTGGTAAACCCGCATGAAATGCTGGATGTAGCTGTAGTGGCATTGCTCATCGGCCTGTTCATGATATTCATAGCCCGTCCGGTCAGCGTATTTGCCTGCCTGCTGCCATTCCGCCACATATCCAACAAAGCCCGACTCTTTGTTTCTTGGGTAGGCCTGCGAGGCGCTGTCCCCATCATCTTCGCCACTTATCCGGTTATCGCCCACATAGAAGGTTCACAGCAACTCTTCAATACGGTGTTCTTTATCACGCTCCTTTCACTGGTTGTGCAGGGTATGAGCATTTCATCGGTAGCCCGCTGGCTTCACCTGGACCTGCCGGAAGAAAAAGAAGGAAATGAATTCGGTGTGGAACTGCCGGATGAAATCGATTCCAAACTGAATGACCTGACCCTGACCGATGACATGCTGTTGCATGGCAACCGCCTGAAAGACATGAATATTCCGAAAGGGACACTGGTTATGCTGGTAAAACGTGGTAACGAGTTTATCATCCCGAACGGACAAGTGGAACTACAGGTAGGAGACAAACTCCTGTTCATCTCTGAAAACAAGGACAACAAACAAGCCTAACGCCATGAAACGCATCGGACTCTTATCGGACACACACGGCTACTGGGACGAACGTTACCTTCAATACTTTGAAGACTGCGATGAAATCTGGCATGCAGGAGACATCGGATCGAACGAAGTGGCAGACCGCCTGGAAGCTTTCCGCCCCTTACGGGCTGTATACGGCAACATCGACAGCCAGAATCTACGCCTGCGTTTCCCGGAAATAAACCGCTTTACGCTCGAAGGAGCTGACATACTCATGAAGCACATCGGCGGATACCCCGGCAAATACGACCCTTCGGTACGTACCCTGCTCCGGCAACAGCCTCCCACACTGTTCATCAGCGGACATTCACACATTCTGAAAGTGAAGTACGACGACAAGTTGAACCTGCTCCACATCAATCCGGGAGCTGCCGGAAAATACGGTTTTCATCTGGTCCGTACATTAATACGGTTCAGTATAGAACAAGGCGGTTTCAAGGATTTAGAAGTCATAGAACTGCATGATTCTTAATTCAAAAACTTGTCACTTTCAAAAAACTTTCCGAAATTTGCACGATTAAAATTTTCATCCTTTATGAGAACCTATCTTGTAACCGGAGCTGCCGGCTTTATCGGCTCCAACTTTTTGAAATATATGTTGTCGAAATACGACGATATCCGGATAGTGGTCTTGGACGCGCTGACTTATGCAGGTAATCTGGGTACCATAGCCGAAAACATCGATAATGAACGCTGTTTCTTCATCCGAGGTAATATCTGCGATCATAACCTGGCAGACCAGCTGTTTGCCGATTACAAATTCGACTACATTGTCAACTTCGCTGCCGAAAGCCATGTAGACCGGAGCATCGAAGACCCCCAGCTATTCCTGCAGACCAATATCCTGGGAACCCAGAATCTGCTGGATGCCGCCCGCCGTGCATGGGTAACAGGAAAAAACGAGAAAGGATATCCCACCTGGCGTAAGAATGTACGTTTCCATCAGGTTTCTACCGATGAAGTGTATGGTTCACTGGGAGCAGAAGGATTCTTCACTGAAGATACTCCTCTGTGTCCACACAGTCCGTACAGTGCCGCAAAAGCCAGTGCAGACATGATTGTAATGGCTTATCACGATACATATCAGATGCCTGTCACCATTACCCGCTGCTCGAACAACTACGGTCCTTACCATTTCCCGGAAAAACTGATACCGCTTATCATCAAGAATATTCTGGAAGGGAAACGCCTGCCGGTATACGGCGACGGAACTAACGTACGCGACTGGCTGTACGTAGAAGACCACTGCAAGGCCATCGACCTGGTACTTCACAAAGGACAGGACGGCGGTATTTACAACGTAGGCGGACATAACGAGAAACAGAACATTGAAATCGTGAAACTGACCATCGCCACCATACGCCGGCTGATGGAAGAAGAACCGGAATACCGCAAGGTACTGAAGAAAAAGGAACTGGACGAACAGGGACAAATCCGTATCGACTGGATAAACGATTCACTGATAACCTTCGTAAAAGACCGTCTGGGACACGACCAGCGCTATGCCATTGACCCGACTAAAATCAAGGAAGAATTGGGTTGGTATCCGGAAACCTGCTTTGAAGAAGGTATCGTCAAAACCATCCAATGGTACCTGAACAATCAGGAATGGGTAAAGACCGTCACCAGCGGCGAATACCAGAACTATTACGAAAACATGTACAAAAACAGATAAACTCTTACCCGTCCATGAGGGTGTGTCAAAACTCATTTTTTGAAAATGTGAACTTATAATTTGAAATTTGAGCATCCTAAAAGACTAAAGAAAGGGCCGTATCATTACTCTATACAGAGTTTGATACGACCCTTTTAAATATTATAGTTACAATCTGTAACTTTGGGGAGTAGTCATTTTAGTTTTGACACACCCTCATCGTCATTATCAGAACTGGAAATAAATGAACGGCTGGATATCGCTACTCTTCACCTGCATAACCAGATATACCAGCAGAACCAACACCAATGCCTGACCGACCAACGGCAGACGTATCATCCCCCGGCTACAAGCATCCTGCCAACGGTCCGGACAAGCGTGCAACAAATATCCGATTCCCATAAACAGGAAAACTTTCCAATAGCCGGTAAACAATTGCACGGCAAGTTCAGGATGGAAAGCTGTAAAAATCTGCCGAATCATGGTAGCCGAAGCTTCGAATGTAGTATTCCGGAAGAAAATCCAGCAGAAACAGACAAAATGGAAAGTAATGACAACCGCAAAAAAACGCTTCCATCCGGTACTCCGATAGTTTTTTGCACGCCCCAAAAGGCTCCGTACATATTTATGAACCGCCAAAGCTATTCCGTGAAGACCTCCCCATACGATAAAGTTCCACGAAGCTCCGTGCCAAAGGCCTCCCAACAGCATAGTCAGAAAGAGGTTGAGATAAGTACGGATTTTCCCTTTCCGATTCCCTCCCAAAGAGATATACAAGTAATCGCGCAACCAAGTGGATAAAGATATATGCCAACGATGCCAAAAATCGGTCACACTATCTGCCTTATAGGGAGAGTTAAAGTTGATGGGAAAACGGAAGCCCAACAATAATGCTATACCAATAGCCATATCACTGTAACCGGAAAAATCGCAGTATATCTGTAACGCATATCCATAGACGCCAAACAGGTTCTCTAACCCGGAATACAGACCGGGATTGTCGAAAATACGTTCCACGAAGTTCACACTGATATAATCGGAAATCACGGCTTTCTTGAACAGTCCGCTTACGATAAAGAAGACTCCCTGGCCGAACATATCGGCCGAAACATACAGCGGCTTACGGATTTGTGGAATAAAATCGCGCGCCCGAACAATGGGACCTGCCACCAGCTGAGGAAAAAAAGATACATAGAACACATAATCCAGTAAGTTGGACAGAGGTTTCAAGTCTTTCCGGTAGACATCGATGGTATAACTCAATGACTGGAAAGTGAAGAACGAAATACCCACAGGCAAGAAAATATCCAACGGATGATATGTTCCGTGCCAGAGTGGTGCCAACATCTCATAAAAGAAATTGGTATACTTGAAATAACAAAGCAGGCCCAGATTGATACAAAGGCTGCAACAGACTATCAGCCTGCGCTTCCAGGAGGTTTCTGTCCGGTACATCCAACGGGCCAGTAGAAAATCGGACACCGTAACGATACCTAACAAAAAGAAATAAAACCCACTGCTCTTATAATAGAAATAGTAGGAAAACAACGAAACGAACAGTAGCCTGGCTGTGGTTTTACGCTGCAGAAGCAGGTAAACCAGGCTGAATCCTAAAAACAGCCAAAGAAAAAGCCCACTGCTGAAAATCATCGGCTGCTGAGGGTCGTAAGTCAATACGTCCGCCAGTTTCTTCCAATCAATTTCGAGATCCGGTAAACTGAGTTGCCACATAGTTGTTATATGCTTTAATCAATGCTTCGTGTAACAATAATCCTTGAACAGTATATCCCTGATGAGTAAAATGAATACGATCCTTCTGATAATAATTACCGGCTACCCAGTTCAGACAAGCCCGTTGTTTTCCTCCTACGATGTCATACATATCCCAGATGGCTATCCGGTGGTTTTGAGCATAAGCCTGTTCTGTAGCCACTACCTGGGGAGTTTGAGGATTGATGACTCTTCCCTTCCTTCCCTGGCGTTTATAAGCTCCTGGGGGGGTAGTCAGCAGGAATGCAGATTCCGGACATGCCCGTTTCAAGGCATCCAGTAAAGTTTTCATCTGCCGCGTATGCTGTTCAGCCGTATAATGAGGAGCATGAGCCTCATTTGTTCCGAATGATACAATAATCAAGTCCGGATTCAGCGACGCAATCTCACATATACGTTCAGGACTGTAATAAGTTCCATATGTTGCACCGTTCACACCTAACATATGATAAACAATACCACGTTCTCCTGTCTCTTCGACCAGACCGGACGACTGATAAGTAACCACCTGATCTACTACCGCATCACTCCCGAATTCAGCTTCCAACTGTTTACGGACTACATATGGCAAGACATGTCCCCGAACATGTGAATCGCCGATATGAACAATACGGACCGGTCCCTCCATCCGCATCAGCTTATTCCAAAACGGATCAAGTGTACCTTCGGGATCACAAATCACATTCTCCTGAGTCTGCTGGAAAACAAGAGGCATTGATGGCTGTATATCAATTCGCCCTAACATACGGGCCATGGTCTGTTCACTGAATACCGGACCGGAATTCTTGTCTGGCAGTGCTTTTTCAGGCAATACATCCTGAGCCTGAAGCGGCGTAACCAGCCATAAAAGAAGTATTCCAAGTATCCAGCTGTCAATGCATTTCATAGGCCTTCCGCTTTTCATACTGTTCTTTTCCATACACAAGCGTTTCAAACAACAGGTTAGCGATGTGCTTCCCCCCTCGAAAATTAATATGTGTGTAATCATAATTAGCCAGAGAAGGACTCTGATGGACCAGAGCGGCCATACTTCCTTCTCCTCCCATCGCTTCAAAAAGATTCCAGAATGCCACATGGGTCTCGGCAGCCAATGCTTTCTGGAAACGAATAAGATTCTTTACTCCAGGCATCGTACGCAACTCGCCGTTTTCCGTACGATAATCGCGATCGCCGACCCCTACTATCAGGATAGAAGCCTGCGGAAACTCCTTCTTCAGGTAATTCACAACCTTCTGCATACCCGTCTGATAATAAGAATAATTCACTCCCTGCTCTGAAGCAACATTCAGTCCGTATTGTAACACTATCAAATCATAGGTACGTAACTGGTCATAGCGCCGCAAAACAGCTGAAGGAATGTGAAGAAGCTGTTGTCCGTTACTACCACGAGTACTGAAATTATCTAATACGATTCCAGCATCCGGGTCCATGGTAACCGCATAGAAAGTCGCCGTATTTACGGAATCCAAATGTTCTACTTTCCAACAGACACTCTTGATATTTCCTGAAACCGATGCAGACTGCATCAGACTGTCACCACCAAACGCAAAATGTCCAGCATTACTTCCATTGACGGAAGCAGACAAATGAATCGAGTCGGACGAAAGAAAATAAATGGTAGAAATACTGCAAGAATCAGAACGGTCACCATTCCGCTTTCCTTTCAATGTAACCGAAGCTCCAGACCGGGGAATAAAATAATGATTGGATATATCTTGGCGTTTACGATCAAAAAAGACGGAATCGGTAATAGCATGACTACTCCATCCATTAAACGAATGTATAACTGTAGGACGATATCCCGATAAAGTAGAAGCGACAGGGACATAACCTACTCCACTTCCTCCAAATTTCTGTTGGAGTAAGGTACGCAAATCGCCCGTCATGATGTCCGCCTCGATAAAAGAATCACCAAAATAAGCGATACGGACCGGACGCCCCAATGATGCCCGATTTATCAACGCTTCATAAAAAGATTTCATCCCTCGCATGGTAGAATCAGAATAATCCTCAATACAAACCATACCAGCCTTACAGGTATCAACAAAAGCCGGTTTTACCGGTTTGGGCAAAATAAATGTATCTGAATCAGCCAATACCGGTATTACATCCGGACGCAAATCAGCCAGAAGGTCAACACGCCTCAACTGCTTGCCAGCCAATTCGATACGGGGAAGCCAATGAAGGAGTCCCAAACCTACCACAACCAATAAAGTCAAAAGAAATGTTGCAGCAACTCTATTCTTCATACCGAATTCTTATAAAGACGGCTGCAAAGATAGTGAAAAATACAATCAATTCATGTTCTTTCCTCGAACAGTCTGCAAAAAACGATCAACGATACACGCTCCCTTTTCCGTCGTAATTCCCCTCATATGCAAAATAGTTATTTCACTATATATCTCGGTCAACGGATAACTGTCTGTCAAGTCCGAATAGACCAACACATCCAATTGCATAGACATGGCTTTGGTAATAATGTCGAAATTAATATCTTTACGAAAAATTCCCTGCTCTACTCCCTGACGGAAATGCTCGACTGCTGCTTTATCAGAACTTCGCTGTTCCTGCCTGAGGAATTCAAGCACCTCCGGATATCTTTTCAGGTCACGAAAAAAAGCCGGATTCATTTCACACAGTTCGCTTGATTTCTTTTCATAAAAAGCAAAGATTACCTCCAAGGCATTTTCAGCCTTGGAAGCAATCTTTTCCATATGTGCATGCATTTCATTCCGTTGAAAGCACAGAACTTCCAACAAAAGTTGCTGCTTATCATGAAACAGTTCGTAAAGAGTCCGTTTCGAGATGGAAAGCGAAGCTGCTATATCATCCATATGAACCGTACGGATACCTTGGCTGAAAAAAGCTTTTGCAGCCTGCTTCAAGACCAGATTCCGAAGCTCTGAACGATTTTTCTTTAGCCGCTTTACCGCCATCTCGCATCAATGAATAAGACCCAACTTAGATGAAGTAACAAATTCAATGATATGGTCAATTTCTTTACTGCCCGGAACCTGCTCCTTGATACGAAGCAATGCATCGTGCTGCGAAGTATTGGCCTTATAAAGAATTCGATACGCCTGAGCTATATGCTTAATCAAAGTTTCCGGAAATCCGGCATGTTCCAACACTACAGTATTAATGCTGTAGAACTCAATCGGTTCATGAGCCGCTACAATGAACGGAGGAATGTCTTTGATAAACCGACATCCACCCTGTACCAGTGAATAAGCTCCTAAACGGGTTTTTCCCTGCATCAGTACATTCGAAGTAAGAATTGCACAGTCCTCAACGATACAATTACCTGAAATTTGAGAACCATTACCGATGATACAGCGGTTACCTATGGTTACATCGTGAGAAATACGCGCTCCTGTCATGATAAAGTTATCGTTACCGATTTTCGTTTCATTACCGGCAAACGTACCCCGGATGATGACAGCATTTTCACGGATAACATTATTGTTACCGATACGGGCAATGGTATCATCGCCTGTATAATTGAAATCCTGCGGAACAGCAGCTACTACAGCTCCTTGATAAACGGTATTACCGTTTCCCATACGTGTACCACTCATCAAACTGGCATAAGGCATGATGACATTGTCATCGCCTATCTCGACATTCTTGTCAACATAGGCAAACGGATGAATTGTTACATTGTTACCGATCTTTGCAGAGGGGTCAACATAAGCCAAAGGACTAATCATAAGCTTTCTTGTATTTAAATTTAAGGTTATTACTCTCTGCCACCTCCTAAAGCACTGTACAGACTCACCACAGCCTGAATGCGTTGGAAATTATCGGAAACTTCCGTCAGCTGAGCACTCAACAGATTCTGTTGGGCAGTCAAGATTTCCAGATAAGTAGCTTCACCGCTTTGGAACAAAGCCTTGGTATAGGTTACAGCCTTATCCAACTGTTCTACCTGTCCACGGTCCTCTATCAGTTTTCTGTTCTGGGTATCGAACAGATACAGTGCATCACTGACTTCCTTCCCGGCTTCCAGAATAGTCTGCTGATAATTCATCTGTGCAATCTTCTCTTCAGCTTTCGACACTTTCAGATTAGCAACCAATTTACCATTGTTGAAAATCGGCTGTGCCAACGAAGCCAATGCCTGTAACATGAACTCTCCCGGATTCGCTACAGAAATTCCCGATCCGTTGGTCCATCCAGCCATACCAGTAATATTCAATCCTGGATAGAAAGCTGCACGAGCCTGATTCGTAGTATAATAAGCACTGGCAAGAGTCATTTCTGCAACTTTCACATCCGGACGGTTGGAAAGCAACTGCATCGGTACACCTGCAGCCAGTTCTTCCGGCATTACCTGTTCTGCCAATGTTCCACGTTCAATAGTCTGAGGAGCTTTTGCCAACAAGACAGCCAAAGCATTTTCTGTTTCACGCACCTGACGTTTCAAATCCATCAGAGAAGCCTCTACCTGATGGCTGGCAGCACGCATCTGAGCAACTCCAGCTTCATTGGTCATACCCGCAATCTTCATGGCTTCCATAGCGCGTACATTTTCTTTATAGATAGCTGCTGTCTCGGTAGTAATTTCTACCTGACGGTCAAGCATCAATAAAGAATAATAAGTATTGGCTATACCACAAATAATCTGTGAACGTACAGCCTGCTGAGCATACTGGCTCTGTTGATAAGCTGTTTTCTGACCGCGCTTGGAATTCAAGATTTTGCCAAACAGATCAATTTCCCAACTTGCTACCACAGGAAGCTGATAAGCTTTTACATAATTTCCACCATCCATCGAAGTAGTAGTCCCCTGCGGAGACAAATTAATGGAAGGCAGATAAGAAAGTTTGGCAGAAGTCAACATTACTTTAGCTTCTTCTACACGAAGAGCAGCAGCCTGAACATCTACATTATTGGCCAAACCCTCCTCAATCAAGGCCTGCAACTTCGCATCACGGAAAATTTCCCGCCATGGCAGGTTGCCCATATTCGTTGTATCGGCAGCCAACGTATCGGTTGCCGAAGCCGGATCACGATAGATACCCTCAGCGGTAATCTCATCCGGACGATCGTATGCTTTGTAGATGTGGCAGCTACTTAAAGTAGCAGCTGCACACACCATGACAATCAGTTGTTTCTTCATTACTTCTTATTGTTTTTCAGTGAATACTGTTCAATTTCGGATTCCACTTCACTTTCGTCCATGCTATCCCATTCCATCGGTTTGATCTTTTCCTGCAACCACTGGAAAATAACGAACAACACCGGAACAATGAAAATCTGGAAAATCATACCGATCAACATACCACCAATGGCCGAAGCTCCCAATGTACGGTTACCATGGGCACCTACTCCCATAGCCAGCATCAACGGAATCAAACCCACAATCATAGCCAAAGAAGTCATCAAGATAGGTCGCAGACGGGCTGCAGCACCCAAGACAGCTGCCCATGAGATACTCATACCTTGCTTACGACGGTCAAGCGCAAACTCAACAATCAAAATGGCATTCTTAGCCAACAGACCCATCAACATAATCAAGGCAATCTGCATATAGATGTCGTTTGACATAGAACCCAGAATCATCTTCAAGGCCGGAATGCTTCCCAAAGCCGCAAACCCGTTGACAAATACGAAACTACCCATCAAACCGAACGGAACGGATAACAATACCGCCAGCGGCAGAATGTAACTTTCATACTGTGCACTCAACAGCAAGTATACGAATACGAAACACAGGATAAAGATAATACCTGTAGAACTACCACTGGTAGAAGCCTCTTCACGAGCCATACCTCCCAACTCATAACCGAAACCGGTAGGCAAATTTGATTTTGCAACTTCTGCAATAGCCTGCAGTGCCTGACCTGAAGTATAACCGGAAGCCGGAGCGACCATCACTTTCATAGAAGTATACAGGTTGAAACGGCTGATGATATCCGGACCATATACCTTCTTCATGGTAACGAACTGAGTAATCGGAGCCATTTCATCACCGTTACGGATTTTGATACTGTTCAGTGATTCCATGTTTTTGGTAGCATCAGGTTCTGCCTGAACCATTACACGGTACATCTTACCGAAACGGTTGAAGTTAGAAGCATACAGACCTCCGAAATATCCCTGCATGGTTGTCAAAATATCACTCGGGCTGATACCGGCTTTCTTACAAGCCGCAGCATCAATATCCAACTGATACTGAGGGAAGCTCGGATTAAAGGTAGTCTGTGCACGGCTGATTTCCGGACGTTTTTCCAATTCGGCCGTATAAGCGTTCACTACATCGAAGAAATGATTCAAATCACCACCGGTCTTATCCTGCATGTTCAATTCGATATCGCTTGACATAGAATAACCCGGAATCATCGGAGGTGCAAAGAACAGTACCTGTGCATCTTTGATGACTTTCTGCGCACGCATGAACAACGTCGCAACGACCATGTCCGAATTCTGAGTCATAGAACGTTCTTCCCAGTCTTTCAACTTAATGATGACAGAACCGTAAGAAGGTCCCTGACCACCGATGAAACCGAATCCGGAAATAATGGTACGTGATTCTACAGCCGGATCGGCAGCCACCAGACTGTCAACCTTGTTGAGGACTTCCATGGCACGTTCCTGTGAAGTACCGGGAGGAAGTGTAACCGCACCCATGATGGTACCTGTATCTTCATTAGGCACCATACCGGTCGGAGTGACATTCATGAAGAATACCAGTAAAGCAATAGAACCGGCTACCAGTCCCATGGACAACCATTTCTTATGTATGAAGAATACTACACGTTTCTTATAGCTCTTCAGCAAGCTGTCATATGCCGCATTGAATGATGTATGGAAACGATCAACCAATGACATCTTCTTGCTGGCATGTTCTCCCAATGAATGAGGTTTCAAGAAAATTGCACACAAAGCCGGAGACAAAGTCAACGCGTTCAATGCAGAGAAACCGATAGAAATAGCCATGGTCAAACCAAACTGACGGTAGAAGGTACCGGCTGTACCACCCATGAAACTTACCGGAATAAACACGGACATCATAACCAGTGTAATGGAAACGATGGCACCGCCCAATTCACTCATGGCATCGATAGAAGCTTCACGTGAAGATTTATATCCCTGGTCCAATTTAGCATGGACACCTTCTACAACCACAATCGCATCGTCCACCACAATGGCAATGGCAAGCACCATAGCCGACAGAGTCAACAGGTTCACACTGAAGCCGATGAGTTTCAGTACAAAGAAGGTAGCAATCAAAGCAACCGGAATGGCAATAGCCGGAATCAAGGTAGAACGCATATCCTGCAAGAAGATATACACCACAATAAATACCAGAATAAATGCTTCAATCAAAGTTTTGATTACTTCGTGGATAGAAGCATACAAGAAGTCATTGGCATTCTGAGCCACATTGATACGTAAGCCTGTAGGAAGAGTTTCCTGAGCCTTATTCAATACAGCCAACAGATTATTGATGGTCTCGGTAGCATTGGTACCTGCCATCTGATAAACGATACAAGTTACCGCTTTATGTCCGTTTACCGTATTGTTGAAAGTATAAGCCAAACGACCCAATTCAATATCGGCCACATCTCCCAAGCGGAGCACTTCACCGTTCGGCAATGCCTTGACAACAATATTTTCGAATTCTTCAATCTGCTGCAAACGACCTTTGTAACGGATAGTATACTGATATGTCTGATTTCCACGTTCACCGAACTGACCGGGAGCAGCTTCCAGGTTCTGTTCTGCCAGAACACCGGAAATATCACTCGGAATCAACTTATATTGAGCCATTACATCCGGCTTCAACCAGATACGCATGGAGTAGTCCTGTCCCATCACACTGGCATCACCAACACCTTTTACACGCTGGATTTCCGGAATCAAGTTGATTTTCGCATAGTTTTCAATAAACTCAATATTATACTTGTCTTCTTCATCGTACAAAGAGAAAATCAGCAACATTGAGTTCTGACGCTTCTGAGTGGTAACACCGACTTTTGTTACTTCGGCAGGCAACAGACCCTGAGCCATAGACACACGGTTCTGAACGTTCACTGCCGCCATATCCGGGTCAGTACCCTGGTTGAAGTAAATACTAATATCTGCAGAACCGTTGTTTGAAGCGGTAGATGTGATATACATCATGTTTTCTACACCGTTAATCTGGTCTTCCAGCGGTGCGATAACTGAATTCAATACGGTCTGCGCATTCGCACCCGTATAAGTGGCTCTTACCGATACGGTAGGAGGCGCAATGTCCGGATACTGTGTAACAGGCAGGGTAGCCAGACCAATTACACCCAGTATCACCAACAGGATGGAAATCACTGTAGACAGTACCGGACGGTTAATAAATTTATCTAGTTTCATTCTTTACCTTATATATTATTGTGTAAACGACAATGTATTCCCCCGATTAATTGAAAGCCGTAGCAAAATTACCTTCTCTCTGGTCTTTCAACGCCTGCTGATACTTTGCCTCTTTTTCAGCAGTAGTAATCGGAGTAATCTTCTGTCCGTCCTTCAAAGTCTGGACACCTTCCACCACAATCTTGTCACCTTGTTTCAAACCTCCGGTTACAATATAATTCTTACCATCATTCAAACTTGAAATCTGAATTTCTGTATGCTTCAACGTATTGTCTGCCTGAAGCACATAAACGAACTTCTTGTCCTGGATTTCCTGAGTAGCCGATTGAGGAACCAACATAATGCCTTCCATCGTATAAGGGAATACTACATTGGCCATACCCCCACTACGCAGAATATTCTGCTTGTTCGGGAAGATAGCACGCATAGATACGGAACCGGTAGTCTGGTCAATAACACCGCTCACCGCATCAATTTTACCTGTCTCGCCATACATTGTACCGTCTGACAACTGCAACTGTACAGGAGGCATCTTTTCCAGCTGCTCTTTCAATGAACCACCGGCACGTGTCAGGTCCAACAACTGCTTTTCCGTCATAGAGAAATAAACGTACATGTCGCCGATTTCAGAAACCGTGGTCAACGGCTCTGCTACAGAAGGACTGACCAATGCGCCCACACGATACGGGAATGTACCGATTACACCGTCCGACGGACTGGTTACCGTACAGAATCCTAAATTCTGTTTGGCTGCAGCATATGCAGCCTCTGCCTGAGCCAGAGTAGCTTTGGCGGCCAAAAGATTATTCTGAGCAGTCTGATATTCGAAATCACTGATAATCTTCTGCTCATGCAACATTTTCTTATTTGCTTCAGTAGATGTTACAGTCTCCAGATTAGCCTTAGCCGAAGCTACAGAGGCTTTAGCCTGGTCGTAAGCAGCCTTATACTGAGTAGGATCAATCTGGAACAGAGCCTGCCCCTTCCGTACAGTAGCACCTTCATCTACGCACAGCTTCACGATAAATCCGGATACCTGAGGACGGATTTCGATATCCTGCAAACCCTTGATTGTAGCAGGATAATGCTCAGCCTGATTGCTTGACGTTACCGTCACTTCCTGTACGGCGAACTGGTCATCACCCATCTTCATGCCACTTTGGCCACCACCACAAGCAGTCAATACCGAAAGGCCCAATGCACAAAAGGCCACTCGGCTGGAAGAAAATCTTCTGTTTCTTTTCACATTCATGTTCATATCAATTAAATTGTTGTCTTTTCACATTCAGAACAGTTTCCATTTCATTCTTTTCAGATGCCTTTTTAACCAAATGAAAACTTTTTAAGGCCATTTAGTTTTTTAGCCGGTTGCAAATATAGCAAAAAAAATGCTTAGCACCAGCCTGTTTTAACTAACAATAACCCTCTACTTTCCATAGTGCAAAATATTCCAGTCTACCCAACCGAAACACAGCAACTCCCCTATCTATATTCGGTTTTCCCGATAATCTATAGTTTTCCGGACAAAAAAGCTTGCAATTAGCATTTTATTTCTACATTTGCGCAACACTTTTCTTAATGAACAATTTTAAATAGAATAGGAAATGGCAAAAATTACGAAAGAAGCTGCCTTACTTTATCACTCGCAAGGCAAGCCGGGAAAGATTGAAGTCGTTCCCACCAAACCTTATCAGACGCAACGTGATTTGTCGCTGGCCTACTCACCGGGAGTAGCCGAGCCATGTCTGGAAATCCAGAAAAGTCCTGAAACTGCATACGATTATACAGCCAAAGGTAACCTGGTAGCCGTTATCTCCAACGGTACAGCCGTATTAGGATTGGGTGACATCGGAGCCATGAGTGGAAAACCAGTCATGGAAGGCAAAGGACTGCTCTTTAAGATTTATGCCGGTATTGACGTATTCGACATCGAAGTCAACGAAAAAGACCCAGACAAATTCATCGAAGCAGTAAAAGCCATTGCACCGACTTTCGGAGGTATCAACCTGGAAGATATAAAAGCTCCTGAATGCTTCAAGATTGAACAGAGACTGAAAGAAGAACTGGACATTCCGGTGATGCATGACGACCAGCACGGAACAGCCATCATTTCCAGTGCCGGACTGCTGAACGCATTGGAAGTGGCAGGAAAAAAGATTGAAAACGTAAAGATAGTCGTCAATGGCGCAGGAGCTTCGGCCGTATCATGTACCAAACTGTACGTTTCATTGGGTGCCCGACTGGGAAATATCGTTATGCTGGACAGTAAAGGTGTCATTTCGAAAGAACGTACCGATTTGAATGAACAGAAACGCTACTTCGCTACCGACCGTACCGATATCCATACCTTGGCCGAAGCTATCAAGGGGGCCGATGTGTTCCTGGGACTTTCAAGAGGAAACGTCTTGTCACAGGATATGATCCGCAGCATGGCCGACCATCCGATTGTATTCGCACTGGCCAATCCGACTCCTGAAATTTCTTACGAAGATGCCATGGCTTCCCGCCCGGATGTATTGATGGCCACCGGACGTTCCGATTATCCTAATCAGATTAACAATGTTATCGGATTCCCATATATTTTCCGTGGAGCCCTGGATACCCGCGCCACTGCCATCAATGAAGAAATGAAACTGGCTGCCGTACGCGCCATTGCCGGACTGGCCAAGAAACCTGTCCCCGATATCGTAAACGAAGCTTACCATGTAAACAACCTGACATTCGGACCTGAATACTTCATCCCGAAACCGGTTGACCCACGTTTGATTACCGAAGTATCTATGGCCGTAGCTAAAGCTGCCATGGAATCGGGAGTAGCCCGCAAGCAGATTACCGACTGGGATGAATACAAGAATCACCTGAGAGAACTGATGGGACAGGAAAACAAACTGACCCGCCAGCTCTACGAAACCGCACGCCGTGACCCACAACGGGTAGTATTCGCCGAAGGTATCCACCCGAACATGCTGAAAGCAGCCGTCGAAGCCAAATCGGAAGGAATCTGTCAACCTATCCTGTTAGGAAACGAAGAACGCATAGCCAAACTGGCTAAGGAACTCGATTTGAATCTGGATGGCATTGAAATCGTCAACCTGCGTCATGACCGGGAAGCAGACCGCCGAGAACGCTATGCACGTATCTTGTGCGAGAAACGCGCCCGTCAGGGAGCCAACTTCCAGGAGACAAACGACAAGATGTTCGAACGCAACTATTTCGGTATGATGATGGTAGAAACAGGAGAAGCCGATGCGTTCGTAACTGGTCTGTACACCAAATATTCCAACACCATCAAGGTAGCCAAGGAAGTTATCGGTATCCAGCCGGGATACAAGCATTTCGGAACCATGCATATCTTGAATTCCAAACATGGAACCTTCTTCATTGCCGATACACTGATAAACCGCCATCCGGACACCGAGACTCTGATTGACATTGCCAAACTCTCGGCCAAAGCTGTACGCTTCTTTAATCAGGAACCGGTTATGGCCATGCTTTCTTACTCGAACTTCGGTTCAGATACTGAAGGAAGTCCGGCCAAGGTGCACGAAGCCATTGCAACCTTGCAGGAAGAATATCCGGATTTGGCCATCGATGGAGAAATGCAAGTGAAATTCGCATTGAACAATCAGTTACGTGATGAAAAATATCCGTTTACACGTCTGAAAGGAAAAGAAGTAAACACCTTGGTATTCCCGAACCTGAGCTCTGCCAATGCTACTTACCAGCTCATCCAGAACATGAGTGAAACGGAAGTTATCGGCCCGATACAAATGGGATTGAATAAACCGATTCATTTCACAGACATCGAAAGCTCCGTACGCGACATTGTAAACATTACCGCCATCGCTTGTATCGATGCCATCGTAGCCAAGAAAATCAGCCATCAATAACTTATATATTATTATGGTATAACACAAATCCAGCAGAGATTCGGAATCAGGGCAATACAACCCATTCTGAATCTCTGCTCTTTTTATATCCAGCCTATGAAAAAACCACTTACACGTTCCCAATGCGTTATCCTCACCCTATTATGGGCCAGTATCTGTGCCTTGGTATTCACTACCGCCGCACGTATAGACGGACCGCTGATAGTATCTATCCTGATTTCCGGTACCTTGGTGTTCATTCCGGTAATACGTTCTGTCAAATCCTGGAAAAACCGATAAACTTTTTCCAACATTTTAGCGTTTTAGATAAAAAAAAGATATACTTTACTCATTTTTTCTGTTTTTTTGTTGGAAGTATAAGATATAATACATACATTTGCCAACGTAAAAGAAATGAAAAACATTAATCAATAAAAGAGATATAAAAATGAATGCAGCTAAAGTACTGGAAGATCTGAAAAGAAGATTTCCGAATGAACCTGAATATCATCAGGCAGTAGAAGAAGTGTTGGGTACAATCGAAGAAGAATACAACAAACACCCCGAATTCGACAAAGTAAACCTGATTGAACGTCTTTGCATCCCCGAACGCGTATACCAGTTCCGCGTAACATGGGTAGACGATAAAGGCAACGTACAGACCAACATGGGTTACCGTGTTCAACATAACAACGCTATCGGCCCGTACAAAGGCGGTATCCGTTTCCACAGTTCTGTAAATCTGGGAATCCTGAAATTCCTGGCTTTCGAACAGACTTTTAAGAATGCATTGACTACTCTTCCGATGGGTGGCGGAAAAGGTGGTTCTGATTTCTCTCCACGTGGCAAATCAAACGCTGAGGTAATGCGTTTCTGCCAGGCCTTCATGTTGGAATTGTGGCGTCACATCGGTCCTGAAACAGACGTACCTGCCGGTGATATAGGTGTAGGTGGCCGTGAAGTAGGTTTCATGTTTGGTATGTACAAGAAACTGACTCGTGAATTCTCTGGTGTACTGACAGGTAAAGGACGTGAATTCGGTGGTTCACTGATTCGTCCGGAAGCTACCGGTTACGGTAACATCTACTTCTTGCAGGAAATGCTGAAGACACGCAACATCGACATCACCGGAAAGACTTGTCTGGTATCCGGTTCTGGTAATGTTGCCCAATATACCGTAGAAAAACTGATTCAATTGGGTGCCAAGGTAGTAACAATGTCCGACTCTGACGGTTACATCTATGACCCGGACGGTATCGACCGCGAAAAACTGGATTACATCATGGAGTTGAAGAACCTGTACCGTGGACGTATCCGCGAATATGCTGAAAAATACGGTTGCAAGTATGTAGCAGGCGCACGTCCTTGGAATGAAAAGGCCGACATCGCTCTGCCGTCAGCTACTCAAAATGAAATCAACGGCGATGATGCCAAGACTTTGATTGCCAATGGTGTATTCGCTGTATCCGAAGGTGCAAACATGCCTTCTACACCGGAAGCTATCCGCGTATTCCAGGAAGCTAAGATTCTGTATGCTCCGGGTAAGGCTGCCAATGCAGGTGGTGTATCTGTTTCTGGTCTGGAAATGACTCAGAACTCCATCAAACTGAGCTGGAGTCAGGAAGAAGTAGATGAAAAGCTGAAGAGCATCATGAAGAATATCCACGAATCTTGTGTTAAATACGGTACAGAACCTGACGGTTACATCAACTACGTGAAGGGTGCCAACGTAGCCGGATTCATGAAAGTTGCCAATGCCATGATGGCTCAGGGTATCATCTGATAAAACTAGACCTTATTAAATTATAGATACGTTTGTCTGACGAACGTAAGCCTGATTCAGTTGTGAAAACCGAATCAGGCTTTTTTAATGTCGTCATGAAACCGGAACTACCTTCAAAAAAACAAACGGATGTTTTCATCAAAACATGCTCGTCTTTCTATCAAGATAAACGGACGTTTTGATTGAAACGAACGGACATTTTCATCAAAAACGTCTGGACGTACCACACAGAAAAGGCGTGCTTTTCTGAAAGAATTACACGCCTTTTCATATCATAATCCCTAACTGAAAACTTTCCTATACTTCATCCGGCCACGGACAAGGCTTTCCGGTAGCCTTGAAACTCGGCCGCTGCCCACCAACCTTTCGCAGATATTCACCCAATTCCTTGGACAATCTCTTTACTATATCCGGATACTGGTCGGCTACGTTACTCTTTTCGCCGATATCCTGTGGTATATTAAACAATTCTTTCTTACCGGTTTCATAATAATAGACCAGCTTCCAGTCATCTTTCCGGATGGCACAATTCAGGTTGATACCCGGTCCGTCATCTCCCCAAATGTTCGGGAAATTCCATACCAGCGCACGTCCTTTCGAAGTATCACCGGTCTGTTTCAGCATCGGCATGAAACTGATTCCATCAATCGGAGCCACTGTATGATAATCTTTCACTCCGGCCATTTCCAGAATTGTCGGATAGAAATCTTCGATTATCAGATACTTGTCACAACGTGTATCCGGTTGCACTTTTCCCGGCCATTTTACAATCATCGGCTCACGGATACCTCCTTCATACATAGACCCTTTTCCGCTCTTAAGCGGTGCATTTTGGGTATGAGGTTCTCCATCCCGCCATCCGGGTTCAGCCGCCAGACCACCGTTGTCACTCATGAAAATCACGATAGTATTGTCCGCCTCACCGTTCTTTTCGAGCCAGTCCATCAAATCGCCCAGACTCTTGTCCATTCCCTCTATCAGAGACGCGTAAGCCGCTTCTTTGTCAGTCAACCCCTTACGGACATATTTCGGGAAGAAACGCATGTCCTTGTCTATCGGAATATGAATGGCATAGTGTGCCATATAAAGATAAAACGGCTGGTTGTATTTCTTGGCCTTATCGAGTGCCTTGATGGCTTCCTGAGTCAAAGCTTCGGTTACGAAGGTACCGGTTCCCCAATAGTCCTCCAGACCCGGAATCGACATCAGTGAGTAAGGTTTACCATCCTTGGCATGCCCGTAATTCACTTCACTCAGGTAAGAAGCCAAACCTCCGGCAGCATGTCCGGCTATGTTAACTTCAAACCCCCAGTGTATAGGGTTCTCTCCCGGAGTATCGATAGCACCAAAATGAGCTTTACCGCAATGGATGGTATGATAACCGCTCTGACGCAACAATTCTACAAAGGATGTCCCTACATAAGTATTGTTTGTACCCGGTACTTGCGAAACTCCATTATAGTTCCAGTCCGGCAATTGCAGGGTTTCGCTGCTCCGATCGGTCGTCTTGTTTTTTTCCAGTGTCCAGTTGGTAACCCGATGACGTACGTTGTTCGCTCCGGTAATCAGACTACACCGGGTAGCCGAGCTCAACGGACAGGCATACGCCTGAGTAAACATCATCCCTTGTTTGGCCAGACGCTCCATATTAGGAGTCTCATAAACACTGTTATAATAGGTTTTTTCGGTCCAGAATGGCAAGGAGGTATCCTGCCATCCCATATCATCTACCATGAAAAGAATAATATTCGGACGCTTATCCGTACTTTCAGGTGCCTGTTGAGCAGACAAAGGACTCACCGTTCCGGCAAGTGCAGCCAATGTCAAAGAATATAATACAGGTTTGTTCATATCTTTACAATTTAATGATTTTCAATAAATACTGAAATTACAGATTTCCGGTTGGCCAACCGATTCCGTAACCTTCAGACGGAAAGCCGAAGCTTTCACAGGACCTATCTTCTCAATCCGTTTATGTCCGACCGATTCGCCTTTGGCTACCTGAATCCATCGTCCGTCCACCTTCGCCTCGATTTCATAATGCCGGATGCGTTCTCCCTTTGTAATATCCTCCTGCAATATGCAATACGTGACTTCCGGATTATTCTTTACCGACAAAGTAAGTTGTCTTGCCGTTCCGGATGTCTGTGCCAACGGATTCCCCCAACGACGGTCAATCTCCTGTCCCCACTCTTCCAGCCGTTTGCAATCGCCTGCCGGAAGCAGTCCCGAGGGGTCCGGAGTCAGACCGACAATCAAGGTAGCATTCCTCCCGACCGATTTCTCGTACATATCCATCAGAGTCTCCAATGAACAGATGTTATTTTCGTCGTCCGGTTCCCAAAACCATTCATGCCGGCCGTTTGCGCCCCGAAGCGGTGTATCAGCCATAGCCGGAACCCAATAAGCTCCTGTAACATCACCATGCTTCAACCGTTCTATATAAGCCTGCGCATCTTCTGTATCCTTACTATGGCTGAACGGAGTAGCAAAAGTAGACCAACAAGGATACCCTACCGTACCACTTTCCGAACCTCCCCAACGGAAATCGGCCCGCTCTACATTGTGATAGAACAGACATTCCGGCTGATACTTTGTCACAATAGGTTCCACACCAGGTCCCAGCCCTTTCGGGTCATCGGCACCCCCGTCAAACCAAATCAGGAACAAGTCTCCATAACGCGAACAAAGTTCCTCCACCATCTTTTCACAATAACGCTTATACCATTGCTGGCGGTTGGCGGCAAATTCTCCTCCACCGGCAACCTGGAAATTATGGATTCCCAACAGAGAATTCCAACGGATACCGACATAAATACCCGGTTGGACTCCGTATTTCCGGCAGGAATTCACAAAATCACGGACTATGTCACCTTTTCCGTCACGCCACTTCACTGCTTTCAGACAATAAGGATTCACATCACTTTGCCAAAGTCCAAAGCCCGTTTCATGCGTAGCGGTCAATACGGCGAACTTACATCCGGCAGATTTAGCAGCCCGAATCCACTGGTCGGTATCCAGACTATCGGGCGAGAATATGTTGTAATCTTCAATCGGTTGAATCCGATTGTTACCTTGTCCATAACGGACTCCATCGAACACATGCAGGTCATAATGGAAAACAGCCCCCATCTCGGCTTCATGCCATTCAAGCTGATGCGGAGCTGGAACCGGAAGGCTCTGTGCGTAACCGGCCGTTACGCACAGCATCCATCCCAGTAAAAAGTTGAAAATCTTTCTGTTTATCATATTTTATCAAAATTCATCTGTCATTCAGCACCTTCATAGCCAGGGTTCTGAGCCAGATTCGGATTCGCTTCGCGTTGTCTCTGCGGAATCGGGTAAAGCACATGATACGGTTTGGCATTCTTTCCACGTTCAATGGCATTTGAGATGAATTTGCCATGACGAATCAAATCTTCACGTCTCAAACCTTCAGAGAAGAATTCACGTCCTCGTTCAGCCAAGATAAAATCACGCAGACTCTCCTTTGTCGGATAATCGCCTAATACAATGTCGGCCACCTTGGCACGCTGACGCACCTGGTTAATCAGACTGATACTTTCCGCATTCGGTCCATTCAGTTCATTCAAGGCTTCTGCCCTGCACAGAAGAATGTCGGCATAACGGATATAAACAATGTCGTTTCCGTTGTTTTCACCCGAAGCATTCGGGTCCGGCCAGTACTTGAAGCTACGTACGTCGTCCAGTGCATTGCCGTTTGCATCACGAAGCAGTTCTACTTCCTCACCGTTCTGATCCGTATAATGAGTTATCAATACTTCCGTACGTGCGTCTCCCGCTTCAAAGGTATCATAAAAAGCGGTATAAGTACGGAATTGAGCACCAAAATTTATCCAATTTGTTTGAATCGGGTAGTTGGGAGGAAAAGCATGAGGCATATAATTGTTATGATATCCAGCCTGAGCAATACACGGAGCACGGTAAATGTACTCTTTATTGTCCTCACCTTCTACAGAAAACATCTTCTTATAATCCGCATACAGCGAATAATAATTCAAGTCAATCACTTTCTGAGCTGTAGCTGCCGCTTTTTCCCAATCCTTCTCATGCATGTAAAGTTTAGTCAGAACAGACAGGGCAGCACCCTTTGTAGCCTTACCGATAGGATTTTCTTCTACAGGAAGATACTCTGCCGCAAAGGTCAAATCGTCTACCAAATACTTTACGAACTCTTCCTGTGAAGCACGGGGAGTAGATTTACCGATTTCCTCAATTTCATCGGGAGTGGCATTCTTCGGAATCTCGATAATCGGAGTCGGTCCGAACAGATTCAGCAGATAATAATAAGAGACAGCACGGATGAAACGGGCCTCTCCCTGAGCCGATTTCAGATTCTCTTCCGAAATACCGGTCAATCCGTCAGTAACATTCAATACGGAATTGGCGCTTGCCACCGCTTCATACATCTTTCCCCAGAAAGAATTCAGGAAAGAATTGTCTACCGCCCAACTGAAGTTGATGAACGGATAAGCGTCGCGTTCCAGTCCACCTCCGGTTTCGAATGCAATATCGGTAGGAAACTCGTTCATCAAAAAAGTATAGTTACGACTGTTATATTCAATGATGCGTGAACGGGCATAAGCACCTGTCAACAGAGCATCCAGCCCGGACTGGTCCTGCAACATACCGTCAGGATTATATTCTGTATAGATTTCTTCTTTCAAAAAGTCTGTGCAACCTGTAAAGCCGACCATCAGACAAGCCAGCGCCGACAAACGGATATAATTTGAAAATTTCATGATATTCTGTTTTTAAAATGTAATATTTACTCCCACTCTCACGGTACGTGCCAACGGATAGCTGTTATAGTTCACCTTAGATACCGATTCACTTCCCTGTGCGCTTGCATCGGGGTCAAATCCGTCATAACTGGTAAAGGTAGCTACGTTATCGATAGCGCCGTAAACCTGTAAAGATTGGATAACGTTATTCTTCTTGATAGGTACATCGTAATTGATGTTGATGTTCTTGATACGGACAAACGATGCGTCGCATACGGTCATCGAGTTGATGGAATACTGTCCACCGTAGTTGGAAGGATTGACACCACTCGGATACTGGTTGCTCGGGTTGGTTTCTGTCCAACGGTTCAAGTAATACTTGGCGATACGGTTACGGTATTCGTTTGTCGGATAAAGAGATTCCAACACATTGGCATCCAGCGTACTGATACCGAATGTACCTTGCAGGAACACACTCAGTGACAAGCGTTTGTAACGAAGCGTATTCGTAAATCCGAATGTTGTGCTTGGGAAAGGCTTACCCAAGATGACACGGTCGTCCGAACTGATGACATTGTCACCGTTCTGGTCTTTGAACTTCAAGTCACCCGGATTGGCACTCGGTTGGGCTGAATGAGCGATATCATCGTTCTTCTGGAAAATACCTTCCACCTCATATCCATAGAAAGAATAAATCGGGTCGCCTACACGTGTGATTTCATAACCGGAAACAAAACTACCGATACTACCTGTAATCAGTTCCGGCATGAAGTCTGGCAATTCCATTACTTCATTCTTCAATAGAGAAAGGTTCAATGAAGATTCCCATCCCCAGTTCCGGTTATCGATGTTCACCGTATTCAATGTCAGATCAATACCGGAGTTACGCACCTTACCGGCGTTCACCTTCACACTACTGAAACCGATAGCCGATGGCAACGGCTTGTCGAACAGCTGGTCTTTCGTATCACGCATATAGAAATCCAACGATCCTGTAATCCGGTTATTGAAGAAACCGAAATCGATACCTACGTTGGTTTCGGCAGTAGTCTCCCACTTCAGGTCGGCATTCGGCAGACGAGCCTCAACGACACCTTGCGACAACGAATTTCCGAATACGGCAGAACCACCGGCAATCAAAGTCTGGATAGTTTGGTAGTTGCTGATACCCTGATTACCCAACTGACCATAACCTACACGGAGTTTCAGATCGCTCACCTTATCAAAACGTTTCATGAACGGCTCTTCTGAAATACGCCATGCCAATGCAACAGAAGGGAAGAATGCGTATTTATGTTCATCGGAGAAACGGGAAGTACCATCGTAACGGAACGAAGCGGTAAGCAGGTAACGGTTCTTGTAATCATAGTTGATACGTCCCAGAAAACCGTTCAGACGATTACGTTCTTTGAACGAGTATACATCATCACCGTTCAGGTTATCACCGCCGTGCATGTTGTTGGCACCGGTAATGTCAGAAAGGAAACCCTTGGCCGTACCATTAATGTATTCAGACATGAATTGCTCGAAAGTTGCACCAGCCAGAACGGTCAGGTTATGGGTATCATTGAAATTCTTCTTGTACGACAACAGGAATTCGGCCAGCCATTGGGTACTTTCACCGCTTTTCTTTTCGGCCGTACCACCCGTAGCCAGACCATTCATGGTATCGCGGCCACGGTAAGTCTGGGTAGAATAAGAATCGATGGTAGCTCCCAAACGGATAGTGGCAACCAAATCCTTCAACGGTTCAATTTCGGTAGTGAATGTACCGTATGCATTGTTACGGTGTTCTTCAGGAGATACTCCATACAACAAGGCCAACGGATTATCCAAGGCAATGTAGCTGTTCTGGTAATAACGGCCTGTTTCCGGATCCTTACCTACCGGAAGAGTCGGGTCGAATTGCAGAGCCGAGTTGATAGGACCTGCATTTTCATTGGTACCCTGCATGTTTTCATAGATGGAATTTCCATCCTTGCGGGTAAAGTTCATGTTTGCCTTGAAACGCAGGAAAGACTTCGGAGAGAAATTCATGTTTGCTCTTACATTGTATTTCTTCAGATTAGAAGTCTTCACAACTCCCTGCTGGTCGAAATAATTCAAGCCCAAATAATAGTCACTCTTTTCACCACCACCAGAGATAGCCAGCTGGTAAGTTTGTACCGGAGCGCCCTTGCGGAAAATTTCATCCTGCCAGTTAGTTCCTTCGCCTACCGCCGCAATCTGGGCATCAGTATAAATAGGACCATCCGAGCTGCCGGAAGCTATGCGCAATGCATTCAGTGTTTCCATATATTCCCGTCCGTTCAGCATTTCTATTTGTTTCGCTACAGACTGGAAACCGACTTCAGCGCCAAAACGTACTGAAATTTCCCCTTTCTTACCACTCTTGGTTGTAATCAATACGACACCGTTTGCCGCACGCGTACCATAAATGGCAGCTGCCGAAGCATCCTTCAGTACTTCAATGGATTTGATATCACTCGGATTGATAGACGAAGGGTCTACTCCCGGAAGTCCATCGACTACTACCAATGCCGCATTACTACTATTGATAGAACCTGCACCACGAATCTGAATCTTGGTAGACGCACCTGGTGCCGAACTGGTCTGGCTGACGTTTACACCGGCTGCCTTACCGTTAATCATCTGAAAGGCATTGGTATTGACTCCCTCGGTAAATTTACCTTCGCCTACAGAAACTACTGAACCGGTGATGTCCTGTTTCTTCTGTGTACCATAACCTACTACAACCACTTCATCCAGCACTTCATTATCTTCCATCAGGACTATATTGAACTGCTTTTTCACACCGTCCATAACGATGTCCTGAGACTTGTATCCTACATAAGAAACAGAAATGACTTCTCCCTTAGATACACGGTCCAGTACAAAACGGCCGTCCAAATCAGTAATCACACCATTCGATGTATTCTGCACTACAACACTGGCTCCGATAATGGGCTCACCCGACTTATGGTCGGTCACACTTCCGGAGACCTTGAATTGCTGGGCAAAGACAAAACTCACCGACAGCAAAAAAAAGAAAATTGAAAATAATCTTTTCATCAGTTAGATTTTTAAGTTAAACAAGTAGATTTTTTCGTTACCCAAAAGTACCGAATCTGACTCACAGAAGGCATACATGTTCTTTTCAGTTTTCATGCATATTTAATTCAATCTGCCTCAAACCCCGTTGAAAACGGTTTTTTCTATTGTTTTTTTGAAAAAATAGTCGTTGCTTTGTATAAAATCCAAACCTCTCTATGAAAAGACACATTACTTCATTATATTATATCCTGGCAGGTATACTCTGCTGGATAATCCCTTTACAAGCCTACTTTTTTTTTAACGAGGACTTCCGTATCCTGACCATCCAGAACGGACTGGCCGACAACAAGGTGAATTGCATTTTCCGTGATGCGGACGGTTTCATGTGGTTCGGAACAGATTTCGGCTTCAGCATCTATAATGGAAGCAGTTTCAAGAATTTTACAATCACAGATTCCAACAATCACATCGAGTCTATCCATCAACTTACTCCACAATGCATCGGAATTCTGACCGAAGAAGAACTATATGCCTTCAATCTGGAACAGGAAGAGTTTATACCGATTGAGAATATCGAACCGCATACACGGATAAGCGGGATTCATTCCACCAATGACAATACCTGCTGGTTACTGACCGATAAAGCCTTGTTTCACGGACGTCTTCATATCCAGAAAACAGCCGAAGGAAAAATCAAGTCACTCCGGTTCGAAACTTTCAAACGGAAAAAACTACAAGACATTACCACAGGAAGCGTAACCTGCTACAGCTTTTATCCAGAATTGTCGTCCCTGTACCTGACAGACAACAAGGCTCATCTCATCCGGTATAACCTACAGACCGACCGGATTGATAAACAGATATCCATTCCAGAACTGCCCGGAAGCGTAACCCAATTGTTCAAACAAGGAAAATACCTGTGGATAAGTACCATCTCGAAAGGAGTGATACGCTATAATGAACAAGCAGAACAACTGGAACACTTCACTTACGACACTCAGAATCCAGACCTGCATATTTCGCATACGGATATCTATGCCATTGTGCCCATCGGTAACCAGCGGCTATTGCTTCCTACATGGAACGGCTATACCCTTCTCACCTCTGAAGACGGAACCTTTGACACTCCTCAAATCAGTATCTTCAACAATGCGAGCCTGACCAACCAACACATAGAGCCACGTATGATCTGTGCGTATTGCGATGCAAACAATATCTTATGGATGGGTACTTATGGAGGAGGAGTACTCGTTTCGGACCTACGCCAGCAAGCCGTCCATCAGTTCCGCCAGAACCGACACAATGAAATCAATGGAATCACTACAGACAACAAAGGATACCTTTGGATGACTACTTACCACAAGGGATTGATGAAAAGCAAGGCTCCCATCTCTTCCTCAATACCAGACTTCGACTATCTGGATAACCCTGTAGAAAACAATCATACCACAGCACTCTGCATTTATAAAGATACTACCCGTCAGGAAATATGGGTAGGCAGACAGGACGGACAAATCACCATTCAACCACTAAACGGCCATCCAAGCCGGAACATCATACTCTTACCGGATGGAAAGGAAAGCAAGGCAGCTATCTGGCGTATTCTGAAAGACAAGAAAGGAAACTTCTGGATTGGGACAGACCGTTCTCTGTTGTGTTACCACCCGGAAAATCAGGAATGCCACCGGCTTTCTGTTGCCAATGAACCGTCAAAAAACCTGGTAGTAAGAAGCCTGATAGAAGATTACGACGGAAATATCTGGTTAGGTACAGAATATAACGGATTGGGAAAAGTAACCGGAGACCGTATCCAGCTAGGTTATGGTGCTTCCTATAAGCTCCAGAATGCTTCCGTACGCTCCCTGCTGGTCACTTCCGATGGAGAATTATACATCGGTTCTACCACCGGACTGGCCATCATGAACCTCAAAAACGAAACCATAACCGATTTCTTTACCACCCGTAACGGACTGGTCAATAATTTTATCGGATGTTTGCTACAGGACCGGAACGGACACATCTGGGTAGGCTCTAATTCCTGCATATCACGTTATAGCCGGAAACAGAAACTGTTCTATCATTATTTCCTTTCGGGAAGCAATAGCTCAGTCTATGCCTACAACCAATACCTGTTCTGGGGAAATAACCGAAACCTGACCTATTTCTGTCCGGAAAAGATAGACCACATACAAACGGACGAACCGGTTGCCATACACACCTTGGAAATCGGGAATAAAGCGGTAGAAACAGGCGAACGTATTAACGGACAAACCATCTTGACGAAAAACCTGTACCATACACGTACACTCAGACTCAACCACGACAACCGCAACTTTTCACTCGGATTCAACAGCTTATCGTATACAAACCAGTATCAGAAAGTACGTTACCGCCTTTATCCTTATCAGCACGAATGGATAGTGACCGACAACCAACAGAAGGTTTCATATACCAACCTGCAACCGGACACTTATTCCTTTCAGATACAGAACATGTATCCTAACGAACAGGTAGGCCCTCTGACAGAACTGGAAATCACCATATTACCACATTGGAGCGAAACATGGTGGTTCCGGCTTATTATCGGAGCCATGATACTGATACTGATTTTCAGAATGGTCCGCTATTTCAAGCTGAGACAGGCACGTTTCAAACGCGTCATGGAGCTGAAACACGAAGTTCTTGCCGCCCATCTGGAACGGGACAAAGAAAAACAGATTCGTATGGAACGTGAAAACTTCTTTACAAATACCGCCCATGAACTCCGTACTCCTCTGACTCTGATTCTTTCTCCCCTACAGGAAATACTCGGCAAAATCAATCCACAAGATGAATTGTACCAGAAATTAAGTCTGATTTACCGGAACGGCACATCCCTCCATACCCTGGTCGACCAGCTATTATATGTACAGAAGATTGAAGCAGGAATGGTAAAACTCCGCCTCTCAAAAGCCGATATCAACATATTGGCCAAAGAAACCTGCCAGACTTTCCAGGAATTGGCTGCCAGCAAAGAAATCCAGCTGACCATGGATATACCTCAGCAACCGTATATGCTCTGGATAGATACGGAAAAGATAGTTTCCGCCCTTCGGAATCTGGTATCAAACTCATTAAAATATACAGAGAAACAAGGGAAAGTAAGTATGCATATCCGGCAAGTGGAAATAGATAATACTCCTTTTTGCCGTATCGAAGTAACCGACAACGGAGTTGGTATTCCCGAAGAACTTCAGGAACATATATTCGATTCTTTTATTACAGGACCGAACACACCGCAATTCTCCAGCAAGACAGGAATCGGTCTGCATATCGTCAAGCACACCATGGAACTCCATCACGGTACGGTCACCTTCCAAAGCAAACCGGGAGAAGGTTCTACATTTACCCTGCTCATTCCGGAAGGAAAGGCACATTTCCAGGCCGACAAATCCATTTATTTGCCGGAAGAAACCCCTGTCCGGACATCGTATCCGGAAAATCAGGGGCAGGAATACACATCCGGAAAAGTTCAGGTTGCCCAACCTGCCGCCAAACAAAGCCTGCTCATCATCGAAGACAATACAGACATGCGCTCTTTCATCTCCAGCATCTTCGAAAAGGATTTCAAAATATTCGAAGCATGCAACGGAGAAGAAGGAATACAGCTGGCCAAAGAACACATGCCGACTCTCATCATCTGCGACCTGATGATGCCTGTCAAAGACGGTATCTCCTGTAGCCGTGAAATCAAGGAAAATCCGCAGACCACCCATATTCCCATCATCATCCTGACCGCCAAGGCCGAAGATACCGATATACTGGAAGCTACACAAACAGGCGTAGACGATTATGTCATGAAACCCTTCAACCCGGAAATTCTGGCCACGAAGGTAAAAAACCTGATTACCCAACGGGAACGGTTGAAACGCATCTACACCAAATCACTGATGTTGAACAACCGCTCTTCGTCAGACGAAACATCAGAAACAGATACGTTTGTCCAACAAGTCATCCACGTGATAGAAACCAACCTATCGGACGAAAGTTTCAATGTAAAGAAATTGGCCGATGAATTACACATGAGCCAGCCTACCCTTTACCGGAAACTGAAGCAAGTCACTCCACTGAGTGCCATCGACATGATTCGTAGTATCCGTATGAGTAAGGCCGCCACCCTGATTCTGGAGCATAAGTATTCTATACAGGAAATAGCGGAAATGGTCGGTTATAGCGACACACGAACTTTGCGGAAACATTTCACGGAACAATTCGGTACCTCTCCATCCCAGTTCGTAGAAAAAGCAGAAACCGAAAATCCCTGTAATGCTGCCATAAAAAAGAAGTGAACCTGCTGAAGAAAAATTAACCGGAAATAACTGAAAAAGGTATCACAAAGAAAATCATGGAAAATTCAGAACACTGATTCCATAAAAAAGGAGACCGTAATTCCAAATTAAATCCGTACATTTGGCGGCTGAACAACAACCTTCAAAAACAGATTGCTATGATAGAAACAATGTATCATACACTACTTTATGCCATGCCTGTACTGGCGGTCATTGTCTTTATCGCACTTTTCTTCGTCAAGGCAGGATACGGTATTTTCCAGAGCCGGCAATGGGGAATCAGCCTTCCCAACAAGGTGGGATGGGTCATCATGGAATGCCCGGCTTTCCTGATGATGCTTTTCTTCTGGGCTCAGTCATCCGCCCAGTCGTCCGCGGTATTGTTGACCTTCTTCCTTCTGTTCGAACTACACTACTTCCAACGTTCGTTCATTTTCCCCATGCTGATGAAAGGAAAAAGCCGGATGCCGATTGCCATTACCGCCATGGGAGTGCTGTTCAACGTCATCAATGCTTTCCTGATAGGATATGACCTGTTCTACCTGCATGCCGATATCTATACGGAAGCCTGGTTTACCACTCCTTCCTTCATCGGCGGATGCCTGTTATTCTTCGGCGGTATGCTTATCAACCTCCATGCCGACCACGTTATCCGCAACCTCCGCCCGGCAGGCGACACCCGTCACTACCTGCCTCAGAAAGGAATCTATCACTATGTCACTTCAGGGAATTATTTCGGCGAGCTGGTAGAATGGACCGGTTTTGCCCTCCTTACCCAATCTGCCGCCGCCTGGATTTTCGTACTCTGGACCTTTGCCAACCTGGCTCCACGGGCATACGCCATCCGGAACCGGTACCGCGAAGAATTCGGAAGAGAGGCCGTAGGCAGCCGGAAATGCCTGATTCCCTATATTTTCTAACACCCCGATTATCATGAAAGAATCTATCCTATTCACTCCCGGAAAAATCGGTCCGTTGACACTCCGGAACCGGACTATCCGTTCGGCCGCTTTCGAAAGCATGTGTCCCGGCAACAAACCTTCCAAAGAATTGTTGGATTATCACCACTCTGTAGCTGCCGGAGGAGTCGGTATGACTACCGTAGCCTACGCCGCCGTCACCCGTAGCGGCCTTTCGTTCGACCGCCAGCTCTGGATGCGTCCGGAAATCGTGCCGGGACTCCGCGAGCTGACCGATGCCGTCCATCGTGAAGGAGCGGCCGCCAGCATCCAGCTGGGACATTGCGGAAACATGTCGCATAAAGCTATCTGCGGAGAGACCCCTGTAGGAGCCAGTACCGGTTTCAACCTCTATTCACCTACCTTCGTCCGCGGATTGCGGAAAGATGAACTCGCCCCGATGGCACGTGCCTACGGCGACTCCGTCCGTCTGGCCCGCGAAGCCGGTTTCGATGCCGTAGAAATCCATGCCGGACACGGTTACCTCATCAGCCAGTTCCTTTCTCCGTATACCAATCACCGGAAAGACGAATTCGGCGGAAGTCTCGAAAACCGGATGAGGTTCATGGACATGGTCATGGATGAAGTGATGAAAGCCGCCGGAAACGAAACCGCCGTATTGGTGAAAATGAACATGCGCGACGGATTCCGGGGAGGAATGGACATCGACGAAAGCCTTCAGGTAGCCAAGAGGCTGGTAGAAGACGGTGCCCAGGCGCTTGTCTTGAGTGGAGGTTTCGTAAGCAAAGCCCCGATGTATGTCATGCGGGGAGCCATGCCCGTCAAGACCATGACCCATTACATGACCTGCTGGTGGTTGAAATGGGGCGTGCGCATGGCCGGAAAAATGATGATACCTACCGTGCCGTTCAAAGAGGCTTATTTCCTGGAAGACGCACTCCGTTTCCGGAAAGAGATTACCCAGATTCCTCTGGTTTACGTAGGCGGACTGGTGGCACGCGAAAAGATTGACGAGGTACTGAACGACGGATTCGAGTTCGTACAAATGGGTCGTGCCTTGCTGAACGAACCGGGGTTTGTCAACCGGATGAAGGCAGAAAGTATGGCACGTTGTAATTGCAAGCACAGCAATTATTGCATCGCCCGTATGTATACCTTAGACATGGCCTGCCATCAGCACCTGAAAGAGACATTGCCAGCATCACTACAGAAAGAAATCGACCAGTTGGAAAAGGAGGCTGCCCAATGAAAAAGACCGCCATCATCACCGGTGCCGACGGAGGCATGGGTACAGAAATTACCCGTGCCGTCGCCATGGCCGGATACCATGTCATCATGTTATGCTACACGACGTTCCGTGGTGAAGAACGGAAAAGCCAGCTGATACTTGATACGAAAAACGAAGACATAGAAGTCATGCAAGTAGACCTCTCTTCGATGGAAAATATCGTGGAAGTGGCCAAACGGATTATCGAAAAAGAAACAAGCATAGACCTGCTGATGAACAATGCCGGTACCATGTGTACCCATTTCATCCAGACTGACGAAGGCTTTGAACACACAGTAGCCGTAAACTACCTGGCTCCTTTCCTGCTTACCCGGTTATTACTTCCCGGAATGCATAAAGGTACACGTATAGTCAGCATGGTTTCATGCACTTATGCTATCGGAAAAATCGGTCCACACTTCTTTACCCACGGAAAAGAAGGAAGTTTCTGGCGGATTCCCATCTATAGCAATACGAAACTGGCACTCTGGTTATTTACCCGTAAGCTGGCGGAAATGTTGAAAGACAAAGGCATCACCGTCAATGCGGCAGACCCAGGTATCGTATCGACCAACATCATCAGCATGGATATGTGGTTCGACCCCTTGACCGATATCCTGTTCCGCCCCTTCATTCGTACTCCCCGACAAGGAGCCGATACAGCCATCCGCCTCTTGTTGGCACCCGAACTGGAAGGAGTCACCGGACAGATGTTCGCCAGCGGCAAACAACGGAAACTGAAAGAAAAATACCTGAACCATCCTCAGGCAGAAAGCTTGTGGGCAGATACTGAAAAACTTCTACATAATTATTTGAGTACAACCGAAAAAGAGCCGGGAAGAAACGAATAAATCCACCAAAAACCAGAAAAGTAAAATGTTCTTGTTTTTGTCCTATTCTTAATCCACTTCCCCAAAAGGACCTGTGCAGAAGTCCGAAAATAGGTGAATTATAAAATAAAAAGATAAAATAGAGTAGTCTATATTTCATTTTTCTTATTTTTGTAAGACCAAACATCTAATGAAGTTCACCATGGACAAAGAACTGCCCAAAATAGACCTTCCGGAAGACTGGCTGGCCGGAACGGATATCAATAAAGATTTACTGGGACTATACACCAACTTCCCGGTAAGACTAAAATGTGAAATATTCGTACTCTGCATAGAAGGAACGGTAGAAGCCACCCTTAACCTGAACAAGATTCAGGTAAAACCCAACAGCCTGGTAACCCTGATACCCGGAAGTATCTTCCAGATTAACCGGATTGACGGAGACTTGAAAATCTATATCCTGGGATTCTCTTCAAACTATATCGAAGAGAATCACCAGTCACATTTCCTGGTCGAAACCATGTACCACACGCTGGGTAAACCCGTCTATTCCTTGAATGAAAAAGGAACACAGATGATGGAGAACTATTTCAAACTATTGATTGACCTGTACGAAAATCTGCCCGACAAGATAAAAAAAGAAGTGGCTTCCAACTTGTATGCCGACGTACACAAAGGAATCTCCGTCATGTATCAGAGCATGAGCAATGAAAAGGCTAACCTGTCAAAAAGCGAAATGATTTGCAGGAACTTCGGCCAACTGGTCATCCAGCATTACCAAAACAATCGTAACGTATCCTGGTACGCCGAAAAACTCGGTATCTCTCATGCCCATCTGTGTACCATCGTCAAACAGATTACCGGACATACATGCGTCGAAATCATCGCGTCTATGGTCATCATGGATGCCAAGTCACAACTGAAGTCTACACACCTGTCCATCCAGGAAATTTCCGATTCACTCAACTTTGCCAACATGTCCTTCTTCGGCAAATACTTCAAGCGGAACGTGGGCATGAGCCCGCTGGAATACCGGAACAAAGGATAGCAGATTACCACCGAATCAATTCCAAAAACCACTAAAAATTGATATACAAATGAATTACAAACCATTATTATACGCCCTCCTGATAGGAAGTACAGCCGTTTCCTGCATCCGTAAAGAGGCTCCCAATGCCGAAGCGGATATAACAGGTTGCACCTTGCCGGGAAATGTCCTCGTACAGGATACTATCGATGTAGATGTATCGTACGATAAGTCTCTAAATGCCTACCCTATCTATATACAGGTGAAAAAAGGAACCGACTGCTCCCAACTGGCCCCGGTATTCACCCTTACTCCCGGAGCCACTATCGAACCGGAAAGCGGAAGCACACAAGATTTCTCCTCACCCGTCCGCTATACGGTTACCTCGGAAGACGGACAATGGCACCGCACCTATTCCATCAGCATTGAAGAAGAGAAAGTACAGGAAATCCCTACCACCTTCCACTTTGAAGATACCCGGATAGAAAACGGCTATTATGTATTCTACGAAACCAGCGAAAACCAAGAACTCACCTGGGCAAGCGGAAACGGAGGATTCCGTCTGGCTATAAACAATGCCGATGCATCCGAATACCCTACCACCGTAGAAGAAGCCGGATACTCCGGAAAATGCGCCAAGCTGGTAACCCGAACCACCGGAAGTCTGGGAGCCATGGTAGGCATGCCCATCGCCGCCGGCAACCTGTTCATCGGGAAGTTCAACCTCAGCAATGCACTCAGCAATCCGTTAAAGGCAACGCAGCTGGGTACAACCTTCTATCATAAGCCTCTGAAAATTAAAGGATATTATAAATACACTCCGGGAGACAAGTTCTATGCAAACGGTTCATATACAAATCAGGTAGACAAATTCGATATCTATGCCATCTTTTATGAAAACAAAGATGAAAACGGAGAATCGGTCATGCTGGACGGCACATTGCCCGTACTAAACTATGAGAATTCCAACCTGGTAGCCTTAGCCCAATTCAATGACACACAGGTATATAACTCCTGGCAATCGTTCGAAATAAGCTTCGACTACGACCGTTTCCAGAAAACCGTAGATACAGACCGGTTGAACGCCGGAGAGTATAATATTTCCATCGTCATTTCATCCAGCAAAGACGGAGCCACTTTCGAAGGGGCACCCGGAAGTACCCTCTGGATAGACGAACTCAACATCATTTATGAATAAACCGACGAATGCCTATGAAAATGAAATGGATAGCCTGCCTGCTCTTGGGCATGACCGCACTGGGTAGCCAGGCACAACAGAACCAGACATCAATACTGAAAAGAGTCAGACAGAAGGGATGGGAGCTAGATTTGAAAGCCGGTATCAATATCGGCGGATTCTCTCCCCTACCGCTTCCGGTAGAAATCCGGAGCATAGACAGCTATAACCCTACCCTGGCCGTCCAACTGGGACTGGACATCACCAAGTGGATAGATGACTCCCGAATATGGGGAATCACCTCCGGACTACGTTTCGAAAACAAGAACATGACCACACGGGCCACCGTCAAGAATTACGGCATGGAAATCATCGGCGGCGATGGCAACCGGATGAAAGGAAACTGGACGGGAGGAGTCCGTACACAAGTACAAAATACCTACCTGACACTCCCGGTACTGGCCAGCTGGAAGGCTTCACCCCGATGGATCCTGCATGCCGGCCCATATTTCTCATACCTGCTGGACGGAACCTTCTCCGGAGATGTCTATGAGGGATACCTCCGTGAAGGAGACCCTACGGGCGATAAAATCAACTTTACCAACGGAGCTGTGGCAACCTACGACTTCAGCGAACATGAACGTAAGTTCCAATGGGGAATACAGGTAGGAGCCGACTGGAAAGCATTCAGCCACCTGAAGGTATATACCCATCTCACCTGGGGATTGAACGACCTGTTCGAAAAAGATTTCCAGACCATAACCTTCGCCATGTATCCCATCTATCTGAATCTGGGATTCGGCTATACATTCTGAAACTCCCCCCCTTCCAAGACTAACTTGTCTAAAAAATAATAGCGCCACTACGGAACACTATCCGTAAGTGGCGCCTGGGTTTGCATATCAGCCTCCGGAAAATATCACATCCTCCGAAAGGCTTTCTTCAAGGAATATATAGGCTTTTACTTCTGGAAGTTCACTCCCACTTCCATGTTGGTTGTACCTGCAATGACATCAGGCAACTGTTCCAGAACCGGACCTACCATGCCAGCCATCGCTCCCATCGTAGGATCGTTGGCTACCATATCCATTATCTGCTGGAGGAAAGCCTCATCCTGGAACATCGGAGCCAATGCCTCCAGCAACGGAAGCAAAACATCTGTTCCCAGATAAACCTTCATGTTATTGTCTTCGATGACATACTTCATCGGAACTCCCTGTGAAAGCATCGGAAGAACAACAGGCATCAGGTTTGCCAGAATATCACTGGTAGTAGAACGGCTCAAACGTGAGTTCTGGATATTGGCCATAATCTGAGACGGATTCAGGTAAAGCTGCAAACTCCCGGCATTGGCGGTATATTGAGCCATGTTCAACGGAGATGTTGCCCACTCGGCATCGGTCATGTTCTTCTTGTACTCGGCCGTAATGTTACCGTCGGCATTGAAAGTTACCGAATGGAACACCTGAGTCAAGGCGCCGTTTACACTCTGATCGCCCAGCAAAGGCAAACGCAATGCCATTTCTACGATGGTAGAGACAGGCAAAGCATATCCCGGCATAATAGTAATATCCTTCGAAGATTCCCAAACAAAATGAATAGGAATACTCTGATAAGTAACATCATCGAAAGGAACCACCGTCCAGGTTGTATTGGTCAAATCATTGGCCGGCATTGTTACATTCAGATTCAGAGTCAAGCCTCCTTCGCTGGCAGAACCATCGTAAGCAATCGTACAACCGTCCTGTTCCGTAGTTCCTTCGAAAGAAACTTCATCACCCGAAACGGTGAGGTCAACCGTCAGATTGGTGGTCGTCTGACCCGGAATCACACCCGGAGCAGCCAAAGTAGCCGAAGCATTTTCCCGGCTGTTCATCAGACCGGCAAAGGAAGAAAGGTCCAGCACACCAGAAATGGTCAGCGTAGCCTTCGAACCGTCATTGGCATCGGGCGTAAACACAACCTGTTTTCCTAAAACCGGCTGACCGCTATAAGTCAATACCAGTCCACTGGCATCTGTGTAGGTAGTCTGAGCTATCGGACATATTACGACTTCATCCGTAGTGGGGTCGTCGTCATCGCTACAAGAGGTAAAGAAACCTCCGCAAGCCAAACCTGCCATCAGGCAGAATAATAATCTTTTCTTCATAAATCTAGAAATGTTTAGTTATACGCATTAGCTATCAGCCGCAAAATAAGGCCTTATTTTTCAAACAGCCAAGGTCTATTTTTAGGCTTTATGGCTTATTCTTTAGAATATAAAGCGTAAAACTACCAATAACCGCATCAAATATAGTCTTTTTTTTAATAGCAAACGGAATAGAAACAAAAATTTTACCACATGACGGCAAAAAAATTTTATATCCGATAAAAAAAATCCTATAACTGACCCGAAAAAAAGAAAATTGCAAGATTCTCAGGAAATAACTACCCTGAAACCTTTCACTATCTCTCCAAAACCAGAATGAGGCTCGACAATAAAAAATAAGCAAGCTTCTTTTTTGTATTGCACTCGCCTTTCACTATCTTTCCATAAGCTAGGACGCGGCTCGGAAGAGTCAAACTTGAAAAACTTTGTTTTTCGTTTGCCTCTCCACTCGCCTTTCACTATCTTTGTCGCTTCGCAAGCAAATGACTTACAGAAAAAACAGAAAACAATTATTTCTAAAAACCAATCATAACGACAATGAAAAAACTGAAAGTACTCGCACTGGCACTCATGTGTGCCGTCTTCTCGCCCTCCAAGGCCGATGAAGGAATGTGGCTGCTCCAGCTCATGCAGGAACAGAACCTGGCCGACCGGATGAAGGCACAGGGTCTGAAAATGGACATCGCAGACATCTATAATCCGGACAAACTGACTCTGAAAGATGCTGTAGGTATCTTCGGAGGAGGATGTACAGGCGAAATCATCTCGCCGAACGGATTGATTCTGACCAATCACCATTGCGGTTACGATGCCATCCAGCAGCACAGCTCGGTAGAACACGACTACCTGACCGACGGTTTCTGGGCAAAGAACTACGAAGAAGAACTCCCTACTCCGGGACTGAAGTTCCGTTTCGTGGAACGAATCATCGATGTAACCGACCGCGTGAACGAAGATATCCGCAAGGGAAAGATTGAAGAAGCTGCTTCGTTTGGCGCTCCTTATATGAAAAAGGTGGCCGACGAAACTTTAAAGAAGAGTGACCTGAAAAAGGCTCCGGGCATCAGCGCCATGGCCCTGCCGTTCTATGAAGGAAACCGTTTCTACGTGTTCTTCATCAAGACCTATACAGACGTACGTATGGTAGCCGCTCCTCCTTCATCACTGGGTAAGTTCGGAGGTGAAACCGACAACTGGATGTGGCCGCGCCATACCTGCGATTTCTCCATGTTCCGTATTTATGCCGACAAGGACGGAAATCCGGCCGACTATAGCAAGGACAACGTGCCTCTTCAGGTGAAGAAGTTCCTGCCTATTTCGTTGAAGGGACTTCAGGAAGGCGATTATGCCATGATTATGGGATTCCCGGGAAGCACCAGCCGCTACCTGACCGAAAGCGAAGTGAAACTCCGCATGGATGCCGTCAACACACCACGTATCCAGGTACGTGAAGCCCGCCAGAATGTGCTGAGCAAAGAAATGGCCGCCAGCGACAAGGTACGTATCCAGTACGCCAGCAAATATGCCGGCTCTTCCAACTACTGGAAAAACTCCATCGGTATGAACAAGGCCATCGTCGACAACAAGGTACTGGAAACCAAAGCCGAGCAGGAAGAACGTTTCCTGAATTTCGCAAAGGCCAAACAACACGCCGACTATCAGGGTGTAGTACAGAAAATCAACGATTATGTGGCTCGTGTCATGCCGTTGCAGACTCAGTCTACTTATTTCAGCGAAGTGTTCCGTGGTATCGAGTTCGAATCGGCCCACAAGGTATTCGCCGACCTGAAAACAGCACTTCAGAAGAACAAGAAGAAAGACATCGAAAAATCCATTGAAACGCTGAAGGAACGTTTCAACGAAGTACACAACAAAGACTACGACCACGAAGTGGACCGCAAGGTGGCTACCGTGCTTCTGCCTTTGTATGCCGAAAAGGTTCCGGCCGAAGCATTGCCCGACTTCTACCAGACTATCAAGGAAAAATTCAACGGCGACTACAACGCCTACATCAAGGCACTGTATGAAAATACCATCTTCGCCAACGAAAAGAACTTCAACGACTTCATCGCCAACCCGACCGTTGAAGCCATCGACAATGACCTGATGGTACAGTATTCTGCCGCCAAAGCCAAGACAGCCAAAGCATTAGCCGATAAACTGGACGAGGCAAGAGGTGACATCAACCTGCTTCACAAGACTTATGTGCGCGGATTGTGCGAAATGTATGCACCGACTCCCAAGGCTCCGGATGCCAACTTCACCATCCGTCTGACTTATGGTAACGTAAAATCATACGACCCGAAAGACGGTGTACATTATAAATATTACACTACGCTGAAAGGTGTCATGGAAAAAGAAGACCCGAACAATCCGGAATTTGTGGTTCCGGCCAAGCTGAAGGAATTGTATCAGACCAAAAACTACGGCCGCTACGCCCTTCCGAACGGTGAAATGCCGACTTGCTTCCTGACTACCAACGACATCACGGGCGGTAACTCCGGTTCTCCGGTGATGAACGGCAACGGCGAACTCATCGGTTGCGCCTTCGACGGTAACTGGGAATCTCTGAGTGGCGACATCAACTTCGACAACAACTTGCAACGTTGCATCGCCGTAGACATCCGCTACGTCCTGTTCATCGTCGAGAAATTCGGCGGTTGCAAGAACCTCATCGACGAAATGAATATCATCGAATAACCGGAAATCTGCTTTCCGTAAACTTATCTCATCGCAAGCCTCTGTCGGGATTCCGGCAGGGGCTTGTTTGTTTCTGACTGATTTTTTGCTATTTTTGCCTAACTTTAACCCGAAAATCAATCAAAACCCTAAAAAATATGATGAAAAAAACCCTTTTGACAACCCTATTCGCCACATGCGCCCTCACCGGATTCGCCGACGAAGGCATGTGGATGCTGACCGATCTGAAAAAGCAGAACGCCGCGGTTATGCAGGAAATGAGCCTCGACCTGAGCATAGACGATGTGTATAGCCCCGACGGAATCAGCCTGAAGGACGCGGTGGTACACTTCGGAGGCGGATGTACCGGCGAGGTCATTTCGGCCGAAGGCCTGGTACTGACCAACCACCATTGCGGCTACGGCTACATCCAGCAATATAGTTCGGTAGAACACGATTACCTGACCGACGGATTCTGGGCCATGACCCGCGACGAGGAACTCCCGTGCGAAGGTCTGACCATCACTTACATCGACCGGATTCTGGACGTGACCGACTACGTACAGGAACAGCTCAAGAAAGACAAAGACCCCGAAGGACTGAACTACCTCTCTCCTTCCTACCTGGAGAAAGTGGCCGCACGCTTCGCCAAGAAAGAGAAAATCAAGACCGACGAGTTCCACATCCTCGAGCTGAAACCTTTCTACGGAGCCAACAAGTATTACCTCTTCGTGAAGACCGTCTACAAGGACATCCGTATGGTAGGAGCTCCCCCTTCATCCATCGGTAAGTTCGGTGCCGATACCGACAACTGGATGTGGCCCCGCCATTGCGGTGACTTCTCGATGTTCCGTATCTATGCCGCTCCCGACGGACAACCGGCCAACTATAGCACGCTCAACACACCGTTGAAGGTAAAACGCCACATTCCCATCAACCTGAACGGGGTGAAGGAAGGCGATTTCACGTTCGTCATGGGATTCCCCGGACGTAACTGGAGATACATGATCAGCGACGAGGTAGAGGAACGGATGCAGACCACCAACTTCATGCGCGATACCGTGCGCGGCGTCCGCCTGAAAGTGATGGGCGAAGAGATGGCCAAGGACGCCAAGACACGCATCCAATATGCTGCCAAGTATGCCTCATCGGCCAACTATTGGAAGAACGCCATCGGTATGAACGAGGGACTTGTCCGCCTGAAAGTGCTCGACAAGAAGAAAGCACAACAGGAGGCCCTGCTGGCCTACGGCAAGGAAACCGATAACGATGCCTACCAGCAGGCTTACGAAACCATCCGCTCCATCGTGGCCAAACGCCGGGATGCCGTCTACCACCAGCAGGCCATCTACGAAGCTTTGATGCTGGGCACTGAGTTCTCGAAGATTCCGGACACCGGAGCCTTGCTCGACGCCTTGAAGAGCGGCAAGAAGAAAGACATAGAAGAAGCGGTAACCGACCTGAAAGAGGCCGGAGCGAAATATTTCAATAAGGATTATAGCCCGGCCGTCGACCGGAAGGTATCGAAAGCCCTGCTGGCCGTCTATGCCCGCCTGATTCCGTCGGCACAACGCATCAGCATCTTCCAGACCATCGACCAGGAGTTCGGTGGAAATACCGATGCCTTCATCGACGCTTGTTTCGACCGTTCCATCTTCCGCGACGCCGCATCCCTGGAAGCTTTCCTGAACAACCCGACCGCCGAAGCTCTGGAAAATGACCTGATGGTGCAATACGCGCAATCCGTGGACGACGGTTACAAGGCTACCGGCGAAGCCATGAAAGCCGAGACCGATGCCTACAACCTGGCGCACAAGACCTGGGTAGCCGGTATGCTGGCCTTGAAACAGAAGAACGGAGAAGCCATCTATCCGGATGCCAACTCTACATTGCGTCTTACCTACGGAAAAATCGGCTCCTACGAACCGGCTGACGGCAAGGAATACCTGTATTACACCACCCTGAAAGGAGTCATGGAGAAGGAAGACCCGGAAAATCCGGAGTTCGTGGTACCTGCCAAGCTGAAGGAATTGTATGAGAAGAAGGACTTCGGACCGTACGCCATGCCCGACGGCCGGATGCCGGTCTGCTTCGCTACCGGAACCGACAACACCGGAGGTAATTCCGGCTCACCGGTCTTCAACGGCAAAGGCGAACTCATCGGTACCGGATTCGACCGCAACTACGAAGGACTCACCGGCGACATCGCCTACAATCCCCAGTTGCAACGTGCGGCCTGTGTAGACATCCGCTACATCCTCTTCGTCATCGACAAGTACGCCGGCGCCAAACACCTGATTGACGAAATGACAATCATTCGCTAAATCTTCGATATAGAAACAGAAATCCTCTTGCACACCGTTCTCTGCGAACCGGTCTGCAAGAGGATTTTTTAATGCATCAAACAGAGATAAATCTCCGTTATCGTTTCTTCTGTTCTTTCGCCTCTTCCTGAGGTATACGGAAAGCCGTATAAAGTTCCAGCACGGCGGCAATGGTCAATCCTACAATCCATTCGTTCCGGTGCCACACCAGCATGGCCACTCCAGTAAGTACCAGTATCAGGGCCCCCATCAGTTGCTGGCGGCGCAGACGCCGAATGACGAAACTGGAGCCCTTATATCCCGTCACCACTTGTGCATAGGCGAACATCACCGCCCCTACCAGATAGATATACGGAGCATATGCCAGTTTCCCGAACTGGAGAATCAGTCCCACAAACAAGAGGACAGCACCGGCCATCGCCAGTACATTCACGGTCTTCGTATTCATTTCTTCAAATCTTCTTCAAAAATATAGACATCTTCATTCTCCTGTTTCATCAGGTATTTCTCACGGGCTACCTTTTCCAGTTCTTTCGGATTGGAAGTAATTTCCTTCAGCATCCTGCTATCTTCCTCATACTGTTTCCGGTAGCGTTCAATCTCCTTGTTCAGTTCATGAATCTGACGCCGGTTCTGGAAACGGTGAATCAGGCTGTTATCGTCTATCACACCGATAACCAGCAGAAATACGCCCAAAGTAACCAGGTATTTATGGCGACGGATATACAACCATATTTTCGCAATTTTTCTCATAACACCAGCAACATTTTATCGGGACAAAGATAGTGAAAGGTGAGTGCAATACAAAAAAGAAGCTTGCTTATTTTTTTATTGCCGAACCGCATCCTGGCTTATCATTTCCAACCCAATTTGTCTCGTATGTTATTGCTTACGATTTCGAACCGATCAGTCAGACGAAGCCATTCAGGAACATCCTTATTCATCCATCCCATAACAACCATCATTTCTTTATGAATTTCCTCTACACGATTCAGATTCCAACAAATGGATTCGTTATGGAACACCCTGTTTCGGAATGTGCGAAAGGTATTCAAAGGAGCTGAAACATTTTTCCTCTGCCGTTCTTTTTTAGGCATGAATGGAAATGCCCTGCGCAAATCTTTCCATAGCAGACGTTCATATTCACTGTTCAACAATGATACCCAGAATCCAAGCGTCAGTTCAGCAATGACTTTCGAAGAGGTTATCGACTCGTGCCTGCCTGCAATCTGTTTACTGGCTTGCGTCACATAATGGTTCAACCTTGATAATCCGGGGGTATTTGCAAATACTACATACCAATCGTCACGCCCTGTCATTGTCTGTAGCTCCCGGCTCAATGCATTACGCAATGTAACTTCAAATACAGACAGGCTAGTGTAAAACGCTTCCGCCAATTCTAAATTACACTGATAATGAAGAATTGCGCGAGCTTCATCATTCGGATATAGGTTGAAGTATCTCTCCATCCGCTTGGTAGAGAAAACTTTTTCGAAAAAAGATTTGTTATATCCCATATTATTCATATTTTTGCATTGCAGTCCCGGGCGTTCCTCTCCCAGCTTTCAGTTACTGGTGATGAATCCGGGTTTTTTTATGTCCTGTCGCAAAGGTACTACAATTCTATCGGTTCAATACCTTTCCCTTATCTTTTTCTTCTCCATCAGGTCATCAGATTCCGCCACTCCCCCAGACAAGAAAAAACAAAATTTCCCCTCAACTCCCCCGAGGTAAGGCAGATTTTATGTACATTTGCATGGAATCCTAAAATCAAGAAGCCGTTTATGGAGAATTACATCGTATCGGCGCGGAAGTACCGCCCGGCAACGTTTGATACGGTAGTGGGCCAACGTGCCTTGACCACCACCCTGAAGAATGCCATCGCTACCAACAAGCTGGCTCATGCCTACCTGTTCTGCGGTCCACGCGGTGTGGGAAAGACTACCTGTGCCCGTATCTTCGCCAAAACCATCAATTGTCTGCACCCGAAAGAAAACGGAGAGGCCTGCAACGAATGTGAATCCTGCCAGGCGTTCAACGAACAACGCTCCTATAACATCCACGAACTGGATGCGGCTTCCAACAACTCGGTGGAAGACATCCGTCAGCTCATCGAACAGGTACGCATACCGCCCCAGATAGGCAAGTACAAGGTGTATATCATCGACGAGGTGCACATGCTTTCCACCGCGGCCTTCAACGCATTCCTGAAAACTCTTGAGGAACCACCCCAGCATGCCATCTTCATCCTGGCCACTACCGAAAAGCATAAGATTCTGCCCACCATCCTGAGCCGTTGCCAGATATACGACTTCAGCCGCATCAGCATCAACGATATGGTGGAACATCTGGAGCACGTGGCGGCACAGGAAGGCATCGAAGCTGAACCCGAAGCCTTGAACGTCATCGCCCAAAAAGCCGACGGAGGCATGCGCGACGCACTCTCCATCTTCGACCAGGTGGTGAGCTTCACCAACGGACACATCACCTACCAGGGCGTCATCAGCAACCTGAACGTGCTGGATTACGAGTATTATTTCCGCCTGACCGACAGTTTCCTCCAGAACAAGGTACAGGACTGCCTGCTCATCTTCAACGAAGTCCTGCAGAAAGGATTCGACGGAAACCACTTCATCACCGGACTCAGTTCGCACTTCCGCGACCTGCTGGTGAGCCGCGACCCATCCACACTCTGTCTGCTGGAAGTAGGCGCCTCCATCCGTGAACGCTACCAGACACAGGCCCAGAAATGTACCCCGTCTTTCCTCTACAAGGCCATGAAACTCTGTAACGATTGCGACCTGAACTACCGGGTAAGCAAGAACAAGCGTCTGCTTATCGAGCTGACCCTCATCCAGGTAGCCCAACTGACCGCCGACGATGACCCCGTGGGGGGGCAAGGCCCTAGCAAGCAGTTAAAACCCACTTTCACGAACCAGACGGCCGCTTCAGCCCAACCGACGGCCACGGCTACCCCCGCTAACCAGGTGCAGGAAAGCGCTCCGGTGTATACACCTCAACCGCAGACGGCTGCTCCACAGAATCCGATATCCCAAACGGCTCTCGCTTCAGGAAACCGTCCGGCAGCAACACACGCCAATCCTCTGCCTCAGACACAGGGAGAAAAGAAGATTCCGGTGGTGAAAGCCGGCTCTTATAGTGTGTCCATCCGCCGCCCTCAGAAGCAGGAGAAGGCTCCACAAGCTACACAACAGCCTCAGGCTACGGTAGCCAACACCGCATGGGAAGACCATATCTTCAACGAAAAGGACCTGAACTATTATTGGAGAGAATTTGCCGCCCGCCTGCCCAAAGAAGAAAAGGCGAATGCCGGACGCATGATGAACATGCAGCCTCATCTCTTACAGGACCAGCGCACGTTCGAGGTAGTGGTAGACAATGAAATGGTACAGAAATACATGGAGCAACTGGCTCCTCAGATTGTGAATCACCTCTGCCAGCAACTGCACAACCGCACCATCCGCATGACGGTACGTGTGAGTCAGGAGAACGAGAATGTACGTGCCTATAGCCACGTGGAACGCTTCAAGATGATGAGCCAGAAGAATCCGAAACTCCTGAAGCTGAAAGAAGTATTCGGGCTGGAGCTGAACTGATTATTCGCCTCAGCTCCAACCGGTCAGAAGAAGACTTGTCAGAGAGACAAGTCGTGGTTCCGCAGGCGGTATTCGGCCAGTTCTTCGTACTTGGTGCCCGGACGGCCGTAGTTGCAATACGGATAAATGGAGATTCCTCCACGCGGAGTGAAGATACCTGTCACCTCGATGTATTTCGGGTCCATCAGCTTAATCAGGTCCTTCATGATGATGTTCACACAATCTTCGTGGAAATCGCCGTGGTTACGGAAACTGAACAGATAGAGCTTCAGGCTCTTGCTCTCCACCATCTTTACATCCGGCAGGTAGCTGATGCGGATTTCCGCAAAATCGGGTTGGCCGGTAATGGGGCACAGGCTTGTAAATTCCGGGCAGTTGAAACGTACCCAGTAGTCGTTCTCCGGATGCTTGTTTACGAAAGCTTCCAGTACTTCGGGAGCATAGTCCTGCTTGTAGGCAGTGGTCTTTCCCAGTATCGTCAATTCGTCTTTTCTTTCCATATATTTATTTACTTTTCTAGTTTTTATACCTCAGTACAGGATGAAACAGGGTATATCTATCACTGAAGCTCCAGTGGGGATAACTCTTACTTTTTCTTTTTGATGTCAAAAAGAAAAAGCTAACAAAAAGAAAAACCACCGGCTTCCGTTTTGAGGCGGCTACGAACCGTCTCCCGTCGGAAGCGCAGGAACTCGCTTCGCTCAGACAGCCTGCGCTTCTGGTCGCCGGGCTCCGTTTCTCCGCTTTTTCGCCTCAAAACTAAGGCCGGAATTATTCGGGAGCCAAAAGCTGAGAGTATGTCCGTTGGCGGTTTCCGGGCGGGCTGCCCCCTCCCCTACAGATTATACCCATATATAATCTAACGGAATCAAGTGTTTCACTTACGTACAAAACCTGAACCGGACTCGCTTGCGGTTTTCGGGCGGGCTGCCCCTACAGATGATACCAAGGTAGTCCAGCGGTGACAGGTAACCGACCTGAATACGCCTTTATTCCACGTCGGCTTCTTTCAGGCTTTCCAGAGTCTTTTCCTTCGATGCCAGGTACTTTTCCAGCCCTTCACGGCGCAATTTGCATGCCGGACAATGTCCGCATCCATCGCCTTGTACTCCGTTGTAGCAAGTCAGCGTATCGTGGCGTACGATGTCCAGTACACCCAGCTCGTCGGCCAATGCCCAGGTCTGTGCCTTGTCAATCCACATCAGCGGTGTATGAATGACGAACTGCTCGTCCATGGCCAGGTTCAGCGTCACGTTCAGCGATTTGATGAACGAGTCGCGACAATCCGGATAACCGCTGAAATCGGTCTGCGATACCCCCGTCACCATGTGTGCGATACCCCGCTCACGGGCATACACCGCGGCAATGCTCAGGAAGAAAAGGTTACGCCCCGGCACGAAAGTGTTCGGGAACGAGCTTTCCGGCTTCTCCTCATCCATGCGGATGGAAGTGTCCGTCAACGAGTTGCTTCCCAGGTTTCCGATGAACGAAACGTCCATCACATCGAAATGTACTTCCGCCTTGCGGGCGATTTCACGGGCCAGCTCCACTTCCTTCACGTGCTTCTGCCCATACACGAAACTCAAGGCATACACCTCCTTGAAATGCTTTTTTGCCCAATAGAGGCAAGTGGTGGAATCCTGTCCGCCACTGAATACGACCAATGCCGCCTGATTATTCATCATCGTCAAATCTCCTTTATTTTCCATACATTGTAAGAAATATGCTCGTCGTACACGTCGCTATCGTCTACGCGCTTGATGTAGTTCACCACCCGGATAGTCACCGGCAGGATAACAATCTCGTAGGCAGTCTTCAGCACCACCTGCACCACCATCATCTTTATCAGCTCATTTACAGGCATCAGTCCGCCGAAAGCCAGCGGAAAGAAGATGAGGGAATCGGCGCTCTCGCCTGCCACGGTAGAGAGGATGGCACGGGCCGAGAAATGGCGTCCCTGCGAAGCTACCTTCATGCGGCTCATCACGTAAGCATTGATGAACGATCCCACCAGAAAAGCCGTCAGACTGGCGGCGGCGATACGGGGTGCCATGCCGAACACGAAGTCGAAGGCCTCCTCGCCTTCCCAGAACGGCGCGGCAGGTATCGCAATGGCTATCTGTCCGAGGGCCACCACGAAGAAGTTCATCAGGAATCCCATCCAGATGATGAGTCGGGCCTTGCGGAAGCCCCACACTTCGGCAATGCAATCGTTGATAATGTAAGATACGGGGAATACTATCAGTCCGGCAGTCACGGCTATCGGGCCGAGTTGGACAACTTTGGTCTCTAACAGATTGGCTGCCACCAGGCAGACACAAAACACGATACCCAAGACCATGAAAGGTACCGATACAAGGTTTTCTTTCTTCATCGCTCCTGTTTTTTACGTGGTGTTCTAGAATACACGGCCGCTATTCACGGCATCGCATGTGAATGTTCTCTTGAAATCGGGCGCAAAGATACGAAAAATTTTTCAGATAACCGAAATCAAAAGCAAGCAGAAAAGCAGACGGATGGATTTTACATACCCCTTGTAGGGGCGAGGTCTGCCCGCCCAGAAACATAATGCTATGATTCACAAGCGATAAATCCTTGTTCTAATGGATAATCAAAATACTAGTTATGTTTACACAACCATGTTTTATTAGAAAGTCTTAATCCTTGTTCTAATGGATAAGCAAAATACTCCTACTCAAATTTTGTGAAGGAGAACACTTCGTCTTAATCCTTGTTCTAATGGATAATCAAAATACTTGCAAGCCTTGCAGCTTTTTTATTTGTATTTTTGTCTTAATCCTTGTTCTAATGGATAATCAAAATACAACTTGTGAATCAATAAGTTAAAGAACTCATGATTTCTTTTGTCTGACAAATATAAGCAAATAAATCAAGAAGTTAGCCATTTACTACAAAAATTTTCGCAAATGTCTCCTTTTCAAAACATCATTCTAAAGAAAAACAGAAGGTGATTTTACACAATATACTGACATACAAAGATTTACATTGAATTATTTTTTTCGCAAATGAAATGGCGGTCTAAATAAAAATCCACATTTGCGAAAAATGGGGGTTTCTGGTTGGTATAACAGACTGAAAATCAATACCCGTTTTTCACGGTAAATTTCATTTTTTCGCAAATGATTTACCGGTCCCCACGAAAAAAGAGATTTGCGAACTTTTTCAGAAGTACCTGAAAGGCATCCAAAAAGACAATCTACTGAAAATGAAGGATGTGCAAAATCTCAAATTTTCGCAAATAAAAATCTTTACAAACCGACCATCCTGCTACCGGTAGAAGGCGTATTCTATGCCGGACAGATATTTAATACCCCCGTAGCCGGTTATATATACCGCAGATTACAAATCTGTATCAGGTAAAACAAACAGTTCTTTAAAACCAACTCCATCCAATTGTTAAAAAAGCAGGGTAAACTACCTCCCGGAAACCTCAAAGCCATTCCCTTGCAGGGGCATGTTCCACCTGATAGATAGCGTAAACCCATGATTCACAATCAAGAAACGGAGCGGAAACCGACAGACGAATAACGGAAGAGACATCTCCTTTCACGAGAATACCCTACTTTTTTAACATTCTATTCCCTTACAAACCCCTCCCGCACACACCATTTTACAACCAACAGACACCGTTATCCGGTCATTTTCCACTAAAATCTCCATAAAATGCCCGGATTTCTCCCGAAAAACACAATTTTCTTCGCTCCATACATACCGCTTTTTATACATTTCTGACAAGTTTCGATACCCTACTTACAATTTGATAGCGGTATTCCGGCTGCCGGAATGGTGAAAGCACACGGGAAAGATATTCCGAAAGAAACAGAAAATACGCTCAGGCATTACATCACCGTAAAATAACAACAACAGGACAAGCCAGACAGATATAAATAAATAAACTTGATTATCAATATCATACATAAAAAACGATTACAATACAATATAAACTTAGGCGTTACAGCGTTACAACGTTACAGCGTTACAAAAACAAAATTACGAATATCCATTCTGGTGAATTCGGGATAAAAAAGTAATAAATTATTATTATATATTATTTATATTATATATATAAATATTTATATATATAATATAAGACTATCTTAGGAAGAGTAAAAAATGGAAAAAAATAATTGTAACGCTGTAACGTTGTAACGCTGTAACGCTACGATTCGTCTGACAGAAAAGAGACAAAACACAGCCATCAAAAAAAGTTCAGTTTGTTAACAGATTTTCACACCTTAGCGGCACCCGATTTTTGGCGGTCCGACGAAACCGACTTACATTTGCAGTATAAAATTTTGGGGAAAAGATTGAAAAAAATCCGCGTCAGATTCAAGAATACGCATCCGTCACGAGAAAACGGAATCGGAGAGAAACAAGCGAAAAAACGGGCGGCCGCTTGTTCACCATCCGGGAATCGGCTATATTTGTGACGACAAAGTTTCTGAGAACCATGACAAAGAACAATCTGCTCAGCGAACAGCTGAACTACAACGGGGACAGCCAGACCCCTACCCACCTGCACCTGTGCAGCTACAATACGGCTCAGGTAGAAAAGAGCCGGATAGAGAATGCCGAAGATCTGGAGCGGTCATTGAAAAAAGAACATATCAACTGGATACAGGTACACGGACTACAGAACACCACGGTCATAAGGCAGGTATGCGAACTGTTCGGCATCGATTTCCTGACTACACAAGATATACTGAACACCAACCACCTGACCAAGATAGAAGAGCATGACAACTACAACGTCATCATCATCAAACTTCTTTCACGCGACAAGGACGGCGGATACACGCCCCAGCATCTGGGAGTGGTGCAGGGAGAAAATTTCCTGATTACTTTCACCGAACAAGAAACCGATTTCTTCAACGAAATCTTATCGGCCCTTGACAAGAATGTACTGAAAATACGGAACCGGCAGACGGACTACCTGCTGAGCGTCATACTGAACAGCGTCATGGCCAGCTTCATGTCCATACTGACCACCATGGAAGACGAACTGGACGACCTGGAGGAACGCTTCCTCTCATCAGACTCCTACGAAGACCCGGGTATCGACGAGATACAGGCCTACCGGAGAAACTACCGCCTCATCAAGAAATGCATCCTGCCCCTGAAGGAACAGATAAGCAAACTCTTCCGCGCGGAAAACCAGCTCCTCCACAAGAACAACCGCCCGTTCTTCAACGATGTGAACGACCACCTGCAATTCGCCCTGCAGGCCCTGGAAGGATGTCGGGACATGGTGGGAGCCCTGATAGACCTCTACATTTCCAGTAACGACCAGCGCATGAACAGCATCATGAAGCAACTCACCGTGGTGTCTACCATCTTCATCCCGCTGACTTTCCTGGCCGGTATCTGGGGAATGAATTTCAGCTTCATGCCGGAACTGAACTGGAAATATGGCTATCTTTGCGCCTGGATGCTGATGATAGTGCTGGCCGTCGGTGTCTATGTCTATTTCAAGCACAAGAAATGGTATTAAATCTATGAGAAAGAAAGAACTTTACGAGAAGGTCATCGCCTACTTCAGCGAAGCCATGCCGGTGGCCGAAACCGAACTGCACTATAACAATCCCTTTGAGCTGCTGATAGCCGTCATCCTCAGCGCCCAATGTACAGACAAGCGGGTGAATATGATTACGCCTCCCCTGTTCCGCGATTTCCCTACCCCCGAAGCGCTGGCGGCCAGTACGCCGGAAGTGATTTTCGAATACATACGCAGCGTGAGTTACCCGAACAACAAGGCGAAGCATCTGGTAGGCATGGCACAGATGCTGGTAAAGGATTTCCATAGCGAAGTGCCCGATACGCTGGAACAGCTGGTGAAGCTGCCGGGTGTGGGACGGAAGACGGCCAACGTCATCCAGAGCGTGGTGTTCAACAAGGCGGCCATGGCCGTAGATACCCACGTATTCCGGGTGAGCCATCGCATCGGACTGGTGCCGAAGAGCTGCACCACCCCGCTTGCCACCGAGAAATACCTGATGAAATACCTGCCCGAAGCCGTGGTACCTACCGCCCACCACTGGCTCATTCTGCACGGACGCTACGTATGCACCGCCCGGAACCCCAAATGCGCGCAATGCGGACTGAACGGGTTGTGTAAGGAATCGCTCAAGGCTGTACCGGAAAAATGACAAGGAACAGGTAAAGGGACGCACGCCCGTACGTCTGAATCAGAAAACACACAGAGCGCCGGAGAATACAACCTGAAAGAAAAATCCATCAGCAAGTGATGCGGAGCCCGTCGTAAGCCAGACGGATTCCTTCGGGAAGTGTGGTGTCTACCTCGGCATGAAGTCCCATCTGATGACTCATGTGAATGAACCAGGTCTGCCGTGCGCCGATACGGGCAGCCCGCTCCAAAGCTTCGGAAAGGCTCTGATGCGTCCAGTGCGGTTCGATACGGAGGGCATTCATCACCAGGCAATCCAAATCTTTCAGGAACTCATACGAGGCATCCGGCATGGTCAGCATGTCTGTAATCCATGCCATCCGTCCGATACGGAAACCCAGGATGGGCAACTTGCCGTGCATCACCCGGAAAGGCACTACCTCGACGGTATTTCCGCCCAGACTGCTCACCGTAAACGGTACACCGTCGCGGATGATTTCCAACGGGATATGAGGCACCCCCGGATAAAGATGTTCGGTGAAACAATACGGGATGCGGGTACGCAGGCGCTCGGCAGTATAGTCTTCGGCATACACGGGAACATCGCGGAACTGACAATAGGGACGCAGGTCGTCCAGGCCGCCCACATGGTCGTAATGTTCGTGAGTGATAAGTACGGCATCGATGGGCTTGAAATCGTCCAGACGGAGCATCTGCTCACGGAAGTCCGGACCGCAATCGATGAGAATCCGTACTCCGTCCACTTCTACCAGCCCCGAGCACCGCAGACGGTTGTCGCGCGGGTCTTTGCTGGTGCAGACCGGGCAGGTACACCCTATCTGAGGTACTCCCGTAGAGGTTCCGCTACCTAATATCGTAATCTTCATGATGAGTCCTTTGTTTATCAGATGTAATTCACTTCGGGATGGATATCGATGCCGAACGTGTCACGGACGGAACGTACCACTTCCTCGGCCAGACGCATGACTTCCCGGCCGGTAGCGCCGCCCAGATTGACCAGCACCAGTGCCTGCCTGTCGTGTACGGCGGCACGCCCCAGGGCTTTTCCTTTCCATCCGCAACGGTCTATCATCCATCCGGCCGGAATCTTCACCCGGTCTTCGTCCACCGGATAATGAGGCATATCGGGATATTTTGCCAGCAGATGTTCGAATTGGGCACGCGGCACGATGGGATTCATAAAAAAACTTCCGGCATTGCCCAGCACTTTCGGGTCGGGAAGTTTCGATTCGCGGATGGCAATCACCACCTCACGCACCGACTCCAGCGTCACCCCGCACCGGCGCCGTTCCAGTTCGGCGCGGATATTCCCGTAATCCAGATGGAAGACAGGGCGCTTGCCCAGGCGATAAGTAACGTAGGTAACGATGTATTGTCCCTTCAGTTCATGTTTGAAGATACTGGAGCGGTAGGCATACCGGCACTCGGCGTTCGTAAAGCGACGTTTCTGTCCGGTAGCCACTTCGATGGTCTCGACAGACACAATCAAGTCCTTCACCTCTACTCCGTAGGCTCCGATGTTCTGCACCGCCGATGCCCCCACTTCGCCCGGAATGAGCGACAGGTTCTCGGCTCCGTACCATCCGTGCGCTACGGTACTGGCCACGAAATCATCCCATACCTCGCCGGCTCCCACACGGATTTCCACCGTCTCGTCTGTCTCGGCTACGGTCTCCATCCCCCGGATGCCGGAGTGCAGGATGAGTCCTTCATAATCACCTTGAAACAAGAGATTGCTTCCGGCACCGATGTGCAAGAAGGGATACAACGCTTCCTTCGCGTCGTTCAGAAAACCGCACAACTCGTTTTCCGAAGCGTATTCCACGAAACGGGCCGCCTTCACATCCATGCCGAAGGTATTGTGCGCCAACAGGGGGTAATGGGTATATGTCTTCATAAAAAGAATATCAATCGCTCAAGTCTTCAAATCTTATCAGTTTCCAGATGCCGTTGTCGCGCTCGAAATAAAGCGTGTTGCTGAATCCGTTGCCGAAGCCTTTGAACTCGACCACCTTTGTATCGACATCCAGTTCTTCCTTCTGTCCGTAATGCACATTCGTAAGTCTGCCCGGAATCATCGGCGGGCGGAAAGCGAACCATTGTCCCGGTTCGAGGGTCGTTTCCAGAATCTGGAACTCATCATCCGGATCGGCGGTTACAAATCCCAGCGGCTCTGCCAGACGTTCGGCCTGGAAAATGGAATCGGACGAGAATTTCCGGTAAAAATCCATAAAGTCTTCTTCACCGTCAGTCTCATGGGCCAGATGTTGCAAGTTAATGGCCTCGAGGAACCAGGACTGTCCCTTGCGCTGGAAATAATATCTACGTATCTGACTTTTCTCCAGGTTTATCAGGTCTACCTGTACACTCATCATACTGGTGTCCTTTTCCAGTTCCATATCCTCCTCCTTATCGAACAGGACCGTATAGGCCGGATCCCGACTAAAGAGATAATCGTGTGTCCATTCGTCTTTCCGGACGCGGACAATCTTATCACCTTTATAGGTAGACACGGGGAAAATGATACGGGAAAGCTGGAACTTGGCGTCTGAAGCGAAATTATAGAAGAAATCGGCAAAACTCTCATCGGCCGATGGAGGAATCACATCCTCTATCACCAGCGAAGTATCGGTCTTTACCGAATCTGAATCTGCTTTCAGCGAATCAATCTGTCCAGTCAATGTCTCGAAGGGGTCTATCTTCTTCTTACCTCCTTCACAGGATACCATCAGCACCAACAGAAGGCACCCAAAGATTAGTTTTTTCATTGTTCTCATCGAAAAATCGGATGCAAAATTATCCTTTTTTTCATTTCGTTCTTACTTTTGAAAAGAGATTTCTCATTTATTGGGCAAAAAAACGGATTATTTCGGTGAAAATCCTTAACTTTGCCCTCAAGAAAAAAATAATAACCGAAATATGTTAGCAAAAATAGAAGAATTACTCCGGGAAGTGGAAGGAATGACCGCCGCCAATGCGGAAGAACTGGAAGCCCTCCGAATCAAGTACCTGAGTAAAAAAGGAGCTATTAACGCATTGATGGCAGATTTCCGCAACGTACCTGCCGAACAGAAGAAAGAAGTAGGTATGAAGTTGAACGAACTGAAAAACCTCGCCCAGGAACGCATCAATGCCCTGAAAGAAACGTTCGAGAACCAAGATAACGGAGCGGCCGAACTTGACCTGACCCGTACCGCCTACCCTGTCGGTCTGGGTACGCGTCACCCGTTGTCCATCGTCCGCAATGAAATCATCGACATCTTCAGCCGTCTGGGATTCACTATCGCCGAAGGACCGGAGGTGGAAGATGACTGGCATGTATTCTCGTCCATGAACTTTCCCGAAGATCATCCGGCACGCGACATGCAGGATACTTTCTTCATCGAAAGTCATCCGGACATCCTGCTCCGTACACACACCTCATCGGTACAGAGCCGTGTGATGGAAGTATCACAACCTCCTATCCGCGTTATCTGTCCGGGACGTGTATACCGTAACGAAGCCATCAGCTACCGTGCACACTGCTTCTTCCATCAGGTAGAAGGTCTGTACATCGACAAGAACGTATCGTTCACCGATTTGAAGCAAGTGCTGCTCCAGTTTGCCCAGGAAATGTTCGGACCGGAAACCAAAATCCGTCTGCGTCCGTCGTACTTCCCGTTCACTGAACCAAGCGCTGAAATGGACATCAGCTGCGACATCTGCGGCGGTAAAGGCTGTCCGTTCTGTAAATATACCGGATGGGTAGAAATTCTGGGTTGCGGTATGGTAGACCCTGCCGTACTGGAAGCCAACGGCATCGACAGCAAAATCTACACCGGCTATGCCTTCGGTATGGGTGTAGAACGTATCACCAATCTGAAATACAAGGTAAAAGACCTGCGTATGTTCTCAGAGAATGATACTCGTTTCCTGGAAGAGTTCGAAGCGGCCAACTAGGAAACCTTATGAATCAGGCTTTTATATGCACTTTAAAAAAGATAACAGAATCATCTTGGCCGTGAGGTTAGGATGATTCGCCTTTTTTATCAGGTTATATGACAAAGGATAAACTTGTTACTCCCAGCTATTGCTTCATTCTGGCGGCAAATTTCCTGCTTTATTTCGGATTCTGGCTGCTCACTCCCGTACTTCCTTTCTACCTGCTTGAAGAATTTCAGGTATCGAATACCACCATCGGCATCGTGCTGAGCTGCTATACCATCGCGGCCCTCTGCATCCGTCCGTTTTCGGGCTACCTGCTGGACACGTTCTCCCGCAAACCTTTGTACCTGCTTGCCTATTTCATCTTTACCCTGGTCTTTGCCGGATACATGGTAGCGGGGCTGCTTACCCTGTTCATCCTGCTCCGCATTATTCACGGTGTTTCATTCGGAATGGTAACGGTGGGAAGCAATACGATAGTTATCGACATCATGCCCTCTTCCCGGCGCGGAGAGGGACTGGGGTACTACGGACTAGCCAACAACACTGCCATGTCCATCGGTCCGATGTTCGGCCTGTTCCTGCATAGCGCGGGAGTTTCCTACATCACCATTTTCTCTTACTCACTGGCTTCGTGTATCCTGGGATTCCTGGCCGCCTGCCTGGTAAAGACCAGCTACCGTCCGCCGGTAAAACGGGAACCCATCTCACTGGACCGTTTCATCCTGTTGAAAGGCATTCCGGCCGGAATCTGCCTGCTTCTGCTCTCTATTCCTTACGGCATGACCACCAACTACGTGGCCATGTATGCCAAGCAAATCGGACTTACGGCGGAAACCGGCTTCTTCTTTACTCTTATGGCTATAGGAATGGCCGTCAGCCGGTTATTCAGCGGAAGACTGGTAGACAAAGGAATGGTAACGGGAGTTATTCAGGCCGGTCTCTACCTGGTATGCCTGTGCTATTTCAGCCTGACCGCCTGCGGATGGCTGGTAAACTGGAACGTGACATTCACCACCGTGCTGTTCTTCACCATCTCCCTGCTACTGGGTATCGGGTTCGGCACCATGTTTCCGGCCTACAACACCCTTTTCGTCAACCTGGCCCCGAACAGCCAGCGTGGAACGGCTACCAGTACCTACCTGACCTCGTGGGACGTAGGCATCGGCATCGGAATGCTCACCGGAGGTTACATCGCCGAAATCGCCTCATTCCGCATCTCCTACCTGTTCGGCGCGGCGCTGACCGTCGTTTCCCTGTTCTATTTCCAGTTCAAGGCCGGTCCGCATTTCAACAAGAACAAGCTGAGATGACCTGTCAATCCCGATAGGTCAGAACAAAGATATGCGAAAAACGTCCGTCTACTTCCGATACCTGAACGGAGAGAATAAAAGGATCGAACATCTCCGCCCATTCATTGATGAACGGAGGCAGGTATTCCTTGAAGAATTCTTTGTTACGGGCTACCTCTTTCATATCGGTCACCATGATGTACGAAGCCGTAGACGACAGATTGGCCACACACTGGTGGAAGAGGTCATCTTCCTGATTCACTGAAGCCCGGTTGATGCAAGAATCAATACGTGCGGTACCCGAAAGGATAAGCAGACTGTCCTTCTTCACCGGAGGTATCCGGCTCAACCGTTCGGCCATGACAGGCATACAAGCCTCAGGACCCGCCATGGCACCATTCAGATAGATAACCTCACTATTCATGTGAAGATCGAACTCACTCCAGCAATAATCCCGCTTGCCCGTCAACAAAGGTACCGAGGCCGTCCGCCCGTAAAAAGTCATGAAACGGGAAGACTTGTTATGATGCAACGACTCAAAAACCGTATCCTTACTCAGGGAACGTCCGTCCAGCTGGGCATCGATAACCTGCTCTATCAGCCGTTTTTCATGGCTGGCTACCAGAAATCCCTTTCCTCCATACAACGACAGGAAATCTTCGGCATCCAACGGATATATCTGGATTTCCTTTCCACGGTATATTTCCTTCTTCGGCATGAACTTGTCACCGTATTTCTCGCGGAGCACTTCCTTGAAAAGGTCCTTTCCTTCCTTACTCATCCGGAAATAAGCGACCATATCGCGCGGATTTCCCGGAAAATGAAAGCTGAGCATCAGCTGGTTGACCTGGTTACTCAACCCGTGCGCCGCATGAGAAGTATACTGGGTAAGTTCATAAAAGATGGTTTCTATCAGATTGGACTGATGCAAGGTATCGAATTGGGCCGCATAGGCCATCTGCGGAAGCTCGCTGATAAAGAAATCTACATTATCCGTTTCCACCAGACCACGTGAATCGGCAGGGACCAGATCCAGCAGGTCCATGGTCTGAGTCTTGTCGGCCAACATCAGTTGGACAAAACTATATACACCTACCCCTACACAAAACAACAAGGTAGAAAGAATGACGGCAAATTTGGCAACGGTACGTAGTCTCATGTTCCCTCCTATTCCATTTTCTACAAAGATATTAAAAAACTTTTAAAAAGTACAAATAAAACGGAAGAATAAAACCGGAAGGATACAAAAAAACTCCTGAAGAAACCAGGAGTCTGAGGAG
>UMHI01049698.1_pt1 | contig 71759 bp, 94 predicted proteins | sample 1965481 | NCBI WGS metagenome assembly UMHI01 (sample SAMEA4836093, study PRJEB28245) | human gut metagenome | biome: gut microbiome; material: fecal sample | place: Denmark | collected 2008 | reverse complement strand
TTATTTTCAATGTATTTGTGACATATCTATTTTAAACCTATATATATGTAATTTTTATTATCTTTCGATTTACAAATTTCAACAAAATGGTCAATGATATTTTCTAAACATCTTAAATATTTCATTTATTGTAAAATCTCCCATTTTGTGATATAAATTAGTTAATTATTTTATTGGAGATGTTTATGGAACGATATAATCATTTGAATACTTATTTTAAGCAAGTTTTTGGAGAGCGAACTTTGAAAATTTGTATTGATGGAAATTTTACATGCCCTAACAGAGATAGCAAGTGTGGCACACGGTGGGTGCATTTTTTGTAGTAATAAAGGCAGTGGTGAACTTATTAAATCTGCACCTGATATTTCTAGCCAAGTTACACAATATTTTGAAAGTTATCGAGCTAAGCGTGCTAATAAATTTATTGCCTATTTTCAGAATTTTACTAATACTTATGACACTATTCAAAATTTAAAAGAGAAGTACGATTCTGCTTTGATTGATGACAGAATCGTCGGTTTAGATATTGCAACTAGACCAGATTGCATAAACGAAAATGTTGCAAAGCTAATAAGTTCATATATGCCTAAATATAAAGTATTTGTGGAACTTGGGCTTCAAACCTCTAATGACAGTACTGGTTCATTAATTAATAGAGGCTATGATTCGTCTAAATTTACCGAAGCCGTAAGCATTTTAAATAAATACACTATTCCAGTTATATGTCACATAATGGTAGGCTTGCCTACTGAAAGCACTATGATATCTGTTCAAGAAAATATTGATGGAAAAACATACAATTTTAAAGTTTTTAAGGACGTAATTGAGACTATAAAATTTATAAATACGCACAATATTTCTGGAATAAAAATTCATTCCACTTATATAGTAAAAAACACAAAACTTAGTAATATGTACGAAAACGGAGAATACACTCCGATTACTTATGATGAATACATGGAAAATTTAGTCTACATTATTACTCATATTAATCCTAAAGTTATTGTTCATAGAATTTCAGCTGATCCTCCTAAGGATTTGCTTGTTGCTCCTGAATGGTGCCTGCATAAAAAATGGGTAACAAATAATATAGATAAATTATTAGAAGAACAAAATTTAGTACAAGGAATGTTTTACTAAATTTTAAAAGATTCATCTATTACTAATTTTTTCCGTTTATGGAACTTTTTCGTAATAGATCTTCAATTTTAAGAAAAAGAACTATTTGGAATATCTCTCCAAATAGTTCGTTTTGTACATTTTTTTCTCCGTCCTCAAAATGCGCTTAGCTTCTAAAGAATGCTTCATATCCCTTATATGCTTGGTATACATCGTATTTGCTTGTTACTTCGTATGGTGCGTGCATTGAAAGTACTGGTACTCCGCAGTCTAATACGTCTACACCTTTGTTTGCTAAGATGTATGCTATTGTTCCGCCACCGCCTAGGTCTACTCTTCCTAGTTCTGCTATTTGGTAACCTACGTTGTTTGATTCAAATATTCCACGTACGTATGCTACGAATTCTGCGTTTGCATCTGAGCCATTTGCTTTTCCGGCAACTCCTGTGTATTTGCTTATTCCAACACCTTTGTTTAAGAATGAAGCATTGTGCAGGTCTGCTACTGATGCATATATTGGGTCTAATCCTGCATCTACGTCTGCTGATAACATTCTAGAGTTGCAGAACATTTTGTCTAATAGGTTTGGTCTGTTTACTCCTAATTTATTTAGTACGTCTGACATGAATGTGCTAAATACATTTGATTCCATTCCTGTATTTCCCATGCTTCCTATTTCTTCTTTGTCAACAAATAGGCAAGCTGCTGTTTTTGTTGGTTTTTCTATATTTAATATAGCTGTTAAAGACGTGTAAACAGAAACTTTATCATCTTGACCATATCCGGCAATTAAGCTTTCATCAAATCCTAAACTTCTGCATTTGAATGCTGGAACTAGCTCTAATTCTGCACTTAAGAAGTCTTTTTCTACTATTCCATATTTTCTGTTTAATATATTTAATATATTTAATTTTACTTTTTCAGATACTTTTTCATCATTGTATGGAATGCTTCCTATTAATAGGTTTAGGTTTTCTCCTTCTACCCCATCTTTTAATTTCTTTTGCATTTGCTCTTGAGCTAAGTGTGGCAATAAATCTGTGATTGTAAATATTGGGTCTTCATCAGATTCTCCAATGTTTACTTCTATTTTTTCGCCATTTGTCTTAGCAATTACACCGTGAATTGATAATGGTATTGTTGTCCATTGATATTTCTTTATTCCACCATAGTAGTGTGTTTTAAAATATACGAATCCTTTATCTTCGTAAATTGGATTTGGTTTTAAATCTAGTCTTGGCGAATCAGCATGAGATCCAATTATGTTTATTCCATTTTCTATGTCCTCTGTTCCAATTACAACTAGAAATAAGTTTTTATCTCTATTTACATAGTAAACCTTGTCTCCTGGCTTTAAACTCTCATATTCATCTATGCTTTTAAAACCTCTTTCTCTAGCCATTTGCGTTGCATTCTTTACTATTTCTCTTTCTGTTTTAAATTTACTTAAAAAGTTGATGTAACCATCACAATATTGGAAGATTTTTCTTCCGTCTTCTTCAGATGTGCTCTCCCATCCGTTCTTTTTACAATCAAAAAGTCTTTCTTTTAATTCCTCTCCTTGAGTTTTTTCTGACATATATTTATCACATTCCTTTCTTATAAGTACAAGTCAGCTTGGAAAAGAATTAAATTTTGGCAAGGAAAATGAATTTCAAAGGCAAGGGTGCATACGTGATGTATGTAACCGCGTTTGAGATTATATTTGACGTAGCCAAAATTGTAATTATTTTTCAAGCTTTTACCTCCTTTTGCTTCCCATAGTATACCATTATACATATTTTTTTTCTAGTTATTATTTACATTTTTTTAATTATTATTAATGCTACTCGAAAAAGATTATTATTTTTTCGCATTTACTTCTATTAAATATTTATTTATGTTATAATCTTATTACTAATATTTTTTAGTAATTTGAATATTCTTTATAAAAGCATTTTATGCTTAATAATTTTACATGGAGACAATACAAATGAACAAACTAATTACTTCTAGCACAGATGAAAAAACAGACGAAATAGATGAAATTTTGCAAGATGCGGAAAATATTATTTTGGCTTCTAATGGAGATACAAAAAAACATATTCGAAATAAAGGTCTAATAATTTTTGCAATTGTAATCGCAATTTTAGTAATTTTACTACTTGCGTTTTCCACAGTTTTTGCACTTATAAACATTAATAGTAATAAGATTATGAATGGAGTATTTATTCAAGGAATTGATGTGTCTGGTTTGACTACGGATGAAGCTAAAGAAAAAGTTTCTAATATTGTTAATAAACATTTAGCTTGCAAAATTGTGGTTAAACGTGATGATTTTGAAGGCGTGTTTATGCCAGAGCAACTTGGTGTAACTTTCGACGCAGATTCAGTCATAAATCAAGCTTATACTGTTGGTCGTGACGGTAATATTTTCGAGAACAATTATTCAATTTTAAATTGTTTATTAAATAATTACAATATTTCTACTAATATAAATTTTGATAATGAGTTTTTATCTTCTGTTATTAGTGAAATAAATAAATTGCTACCAGATAAGGTCGTAAACCCTGATTATTATATTGATGATGATAATAATTTGATTATTACTGCTGGTAAAGACGGTGTTATTGTTGATGAACAAGAATTCAAAAAAGAACTTTCTAAATTGCTTGATGATTTTGATAATGATGAACCAACACTAGTTGCACCAGTAAAAAACGCAACAGCAAATAAAATTAATTTAGATGAAATTTATAAAAATATTTATAAAACTCCAGTCGATGCGTCTTATACTGTTGACCCTTATGTTGTGTATCCTTCTTCTAATGGTGTTGATTTTAAGATTTCATTAGATGAAGCAAAAGAAATGCTAAAAACAGAACAAGACGAATATAGTATTCCATTAAAAACATTATACCCTAATGTTACAACAAATCAGATTGGAAACGAAGCCTTTCCAGATATGCTTTCAAGTTTTTCTACATCATACACAAGCAGTGGTTATAATAGGTCTACAAACATAGAGCTCGCAGCAAAAAAACTTGATGGATATGTGTTAATGCCTGGCGAAACTGCTTCTTATAATCAAATAGTTGGTCAGCGTACTAAAGCCGCTGGTTTTAAAGAAGGAGCTGCATATTCAAATGGAAAAGTAGTTCAAGAGGTTGGTGGTGGAATTTGCCAGGTTTCTTCAACACTATACAATGCAGTTTTATATGCTAATTTAGAAATAGTTGAAAGGTATAACCACGGTTTTGCGCCTTCATATGTAAAACCAGGCTTAGATGCCACAGTATCTTGGGGCGGTCCAGATTTTAAATTTAAAAATAATCGCGATTATCCTATAAGAATACGTACAAATACCTCTGGGAAGAAAGTAAGAATTTATATTTATGGATTAAAAACAGATAATGACTACAAAGTCGTATTAGATGCACAATACGTTTCGAGTGTTCCTTTTACAACTACTTATCAAAAAGATTCATCACTTGCAAGTGGTCAATCTAAGATAATTCAGAGTGGTTCAAATGGGTGCAAAACAGTTACATACAAATATTTATATGATAAAAATGGAACTTTGGTATCTTCAGAATGTCTTTCAAGAGATACATATAATCCACATAACAAAATAATAGCAGTTGGGTACTAAACCTACTGCTATTATTTTATTATTAATTATCAAGCCAACTAGAAAATTGGTATATAATTTTATTTTTTTAACATTTTTGAAGTTTTATGTTTTACATCAAATTTACAATATAATTTCTATTGTGGTATTTCTATTCTAATACTTCCAAAGTTTTTATATGCTCCAATATTTGTGTAATGTGAATATGCGCCATAGTCAAGCACTATTCTTTCAAATACTGTATATTTTATTATCTTATTTGAACTATATCTACTATAATATTTTATTGTTACAGTTTGTGTTTGTCCTGCAGAAATTTTTGTATCTGATTCGGCAAGTTCATGTGTATATGCTTGATAATGTGTTCCATTTTTATCCTCTATGTACATCGTGCTGTCTATATTAGAATCATTTATTAATATTGGTGTATCACGATTATTTGTTATTTCGAATGTAAATGATTGATAATCAAAATATGTATTTGCCTCCACTACTCTTATTTTTACATTGTTTGCTTCCTGTGTTCTGTTTATTTGCTGTTTGCATATATAGTTATTTATGTTTAATTTTATCTGACCATTTTCTTTTACAACTGTAATATAATCTTGTGTTATATTAGATTCATCAAAGTTTCCTGTAGCTAGTGCATTTTCTGCAAATTTTACTTTGTAAATATTTCCGACCCAATTTTCCACTGTAATTTCTCTTTTTGCTTTACCAAATACTGGTTCATAATAAATTGTTTTAAAGTCTTCCTTAGTTTGATACATCTGCTCTTTGCAATCACTCGATAGCAAATTATAAGCAGATTCAATATCTCCATTGTTACAATATGTTGCAAAATTATCTATTACTGTCACTGTATTTTTTTGGTCATTTGTAATTTGATCTCCTGTTATTGGTGATTTATCTGAATCCATCGAAATCGAATTCATTTTTATTGTGTTCGTTGATGCTGTATTACTAGGTTGCTCTTTTTGTTTTAAACTTGAATTTATTACATTTATCATTATAAATATTAACACTGCCACACCTATTATTGTCCAAATAGTCTTCCTGTGCAAATTATACCAATGCATGAAACCTTCCATCATTTTTCCTCCCGTTTTTATTATTTTCGCCAGCATTTTTATTCTGCATGCTGGCGTATATTTTTACTTGAATATTTATTTCTAGTTTACATTAAACGACATTACAAAATCTGCTTCATCATTTAATTTCATTATTATTTTCTTATTAGTCTGATTTGTTCCACTCGTTATTGTAATATCAAATATATACATACTTCCTTGTTGTTGGCATTCTCCATATTTTAACTGTTTGCCAGCAAAATTTTGCACCGCATAATTTGCAAATTCTTGCAATGTTTTAAAATTATTTTGCTTAAATGTTTCATCTAACTTATTATATACGAATTCATAATCTTCATTATTTATTGCATCAAATATTTTTTGTATGTTTAGACCTACTTTTGTTTGATCATTTGATGAATTATACTTTTCTAAGAATTCCGGTAAATTTATAGTATATGTATCTAAAACAACTGAGTATTTGCCAACCTCTTTTTCAATAAATATATAGTATTTGCCATTTTCATCTACACAAACATACTCTTTACCAGTTTTGTTTTCCACTACTTGATATTTATCTATACTTGCTACTTCTATACTATTTTTATTGTTGTCAACATAATTTTTAAAATTAGAATATTGACCAAATTTTCTTTCTGCATATTCTGAATCTAATTTTTGATATGCTGCTTCTGTATCATTCAACATTTTCATTCTATAATCCGAAAAATACTGGATAACCACATCTCGTTCTGTTCCTTCCACACTTATATCACTATTATAATTGTTTTTCTGTATCTTCGTTTTGCTTATTGTAATATTTCTTGCACTCATATGTTTCCCATAGTCATTTTTCGTAATGAAATCATTTAAAAATATTGAATATGTATTATTAACATTATCTAATTTTACAAGTAAATCAAATTCAATATTATTTAGTTTTGCTTCTACTAATACTAATGAAATATTGTTATCTATATTGTATTTATACATATTATCTATGTTTAAGTTATAAATCACTTGTTTTGAATATGTTCCATCTTGTTTATATTCATTTTGTATTTTTATTAAAGAATTATCTGTTTCATCTTTTAAGTAACTTTCGTCCAATATACCTTTTAGCGCTTCTAGCCCATCTTCTTGCATCGTTTGAGCAATTTGGCTTACTGTCATATTAAATGTTGAAGCATCTACATATTCATCTCCATTTATTTGCTTCATATATAAAATATAATTTTCTATGATTTCCTTTACCGTAAAGTATGTTTTGTAATTATTCACTTTTACAAATGCTTCATCAGGCTCTACATCTATTGATGTTTGAGTATTATTATGTGAATTTTCGTTCTTTTTATTTGCGTTAATCAACATTGTAGCTATAACCGCAATCATTATTAACAATATGATTAATACTATTAATATTCTTTTTGATTTTTCCATTGTTTCCTCCTACTTTACTTGTTCAAACCATTGTAGTGCATATTGATATCTTTGTGCTGTATTATTTTTCGTTTTTTCAAAACTTGTGCCAACAAAGAACCCTTCATAGAATCTGCCCCAATACCATGTTACATATTCTAAATTTTCTTCTGTTGCACCCATTATTTTATTTTTTACACTTGGATATTTACTTTCAAGCTCGCTCCACATAAATTCAAGCTGTGTTGTAACATCTGTCCATACTTTATCATTGCTCTTAGCCCATGCCTGCAGATTTTTAAATCTATCATTCTTCCATTGGCATAATCCATTACCTCCATTTGTATTTGTAGCTTTTGCCTCAAAATTGCTTTCTTCTTGAATATTTCCAAGAATTGCAGATGCTCCTGCTGTAGATACTCCTTTTGATAATAAAAAGTTATATATCTTTCCTGGCACGCCTTCTAAATTACTAAATTTATCATATAATTTTTTAAAGTTTTCTGGTTTATACACGCTAAAATCGTAACTTAGAACTCCATAATCAGAATTTGTAGCCTTATATAGTAAGTATTTAGTAATATCTACCATGTTTGCTGTACTACTATTTTGACTTAATAATAAATATAGCCAGTCTGCTGCACTATGTATGTTTGAAGCATTTTTTGCATGATTTGCATTAGTATAAATTTTTACAAAATTATTATCCGAATCTGTCAACTCAACCTTTTCTCTTATCTTTGCAGGTGATGCTACATAAATTGTTTTCTCTGTTTTAGAATTTACATTTATGTTTCTATTTATAACAGAAGTATAATATTCGCTCGTTAAACTTGTTATTGTTGCACTTGCTCTATCATGAAGGGCCGAAAAAGCACTTTCAACACTTTCTCTATATTTTTCTGCTAATCCTCGTGAATCATTTCCATCAACCGATTCCGGCGTTACTGAATATGGTACATCTTTTTGAGGAAGATCTTGTATCTTAATTTGTGTAGGTAGTTTTTGCCTTGTAAATTGTTGCGTATATTCTACTATCCAAACATTTGCTTTAGTTAATTTTATTTCTATTGTATTTGTCTTAGTAATTACTGTATGAACTGTTTTATAGTCGTGCGATTCAACATCTTCAAAAGGTCCTCCTGTTCTATTCTCATTTCCACCTTTCACATATAGCAAATGTGGAATTCCTTCAGTATCGTATGTATACACATCATCTTCATACCTTACATTTACATTTACGTCTTTTGTAATAACCTTTTTAAGTTTTGTATATGTATCTGTATTAACTGTTGTATTTATTGATAAACTATCATGTACAGTGATTTCTATTTCACTACCATATACTAAATCCGCTAGTTCAGATACAAAAGCTTCTTCTTGACCAACCATTAAAAATGACCATAAATATTCAAATGGCATTGTATATCCACTTACAAATTCTTCATAGTTTATTCTTGTTGTAGTCATATTATATGTAATTTTTTTATATGTTTCTACCTCAGGGTCATTTGACTCTAATTTGTCAAAAATTTCTGTCCAAGTTGCAACTTTTGCATAATATTTATTTGTTGTTGATACTTCATCTGGATTCGAACCGAATCCTGTCATTCCGTTACCCATTCCATTATCATATTTAAAGTTCAATGGATCTACTCTTACACCATTATATCTAATTTCAAAATGACAATGAGGACCTGTAGATTTACCAGTACTTCCAGCTAGAGCTATTACCTGCCCTTTTGTAACCTTGTCACCTACATTAACTTTTAATTCACTGTTATGTAAGTATCTTGATATGTAACCATTACCGTGATCTATTTCAACGTAATTTCCTGCTGTAGGGCTTCCGTATCTAGCCGTAATTACTGTTCCTGCTTCTGTTGCGTATACATTTGCTCCCGTTGGTACAGAAATATCTATAGCTCCGTGATTTTCTGTAACTGACGTATTTGTTGGGTCATTTCTAACTCCAAAATACGAAGTAATATTTGTACTATCTACAGGCCATTTCATTGTTTCTCCATTTATTGTTGCACTACCTCCAGAAATTCCACTTGACCCAGAACTAGTTGCATTTCCTGTTGAAGGCAGTGTTATTGTTGTGCCATTTCCTGAAATTGACTCATTCCCGAAATTTGGATTATCAAAATAGCTTCCTCCATTTACTACTTTTACAATATTTTGATTCCATTCTGGATGGCATCCTTGATTTCCTGGGTTAATATGCATAGAGCCTGCAGTTCCACCTTTATCCGTACTATACCATGTGTCCTTGTTTACAATAAATTCTACAACACAAGTTCCATTTAAATGGCCCCATTCATTGCACCCTGCGTCCGATTGATTTTTTATATCTCCAATAATACATTGAATTACACTTCCATCTTCTTGGTAAAAATCGACATAATCCCCTACATTTCCATAGGTTGATGTACACGCAATTACATATCTGCCATTAATTCTAGCAAATCCCTCATCATCAAAATTCATACCTGCTTGTTCTCTTAATTTATATTGCGTTGAAGTTGTACTAGTAATAGTTTGCCATCCCATATAGCTATGTACAGAACCAAGTCCAGAAGGCAATTCTACACTAGTTCCTGCCGTAATTGTTTCTCCTGTACCAAAATTGGATGCTGCATAACCTTTTTCTATTGTAAAGTGAGTTAGAGCCAATTGTTTTGCTGTCTCTGAGCCTGTTGCATTGTATTCATCTATATAACTTTGAAATGTATCTGGATCAACATATACCAATGTTTTAACTTGTCCATCAACCATTGCTCTTTTTAATTTTATAATTCCTTGAATATTTTTGGATTCTGTATCACTATTTATAGAATCCCAATCTATTGGAGCATCAGGATTCTGCCTAGTATCCAAAAAATTGGTAATCATTTCTGCATTTAGTAATTTTTTTAATGTTTCTGGTTTTTTTATGTATTCTGTAATATTGCTCTTGTTTTCTATTAGCTTATCCCAAACTTCTTGTGCACTTATTTCTGTTGATGCTATACCATCCTCATTTATTGTAATATTACTGCCATATTGCGAACTAGCATAAGGCACATTGTTCCAACTTCCATCCTTTAAAGTTCCTGTATCTAATGTTATTGCATACATAATCGAACAAATAAATGCAGCAATTAAGCATATAATAAGCCCAATTATTATAATTGGCTTCAATGCAGTTATAATTGCTTTTTTTACTATTTTCTTTACTCTTTCTAGTTGTTTGTTTGATTGGTCTCCCATTTATTATCTCCTAAAATTTTTTATAAGTACTATTATGTTAATAATAACACATTTCACACATATTTTTCAACACAATTTGCCTATGTTTTATAAATATTTTCTTCCTTTTCGAATCCCAACAAAGTGTTTTTAAACAACAAAAAATAGCAGTTATCTAAATACTGCTATTTTATGGTGCGACTGGAGGGATTCGTCGAGCCGCGTCAGGAAAAACGTCCACTGGACGTTTTTCTATTCTTCCTTTTCGAATCCCAACAAAGTGTTTTTAAACAACAAAAAATAACAGTTATCTAAGCACTGCTATTTTATGGTGCGACTGGAGGGATTCGAACCCCCGACCTCTTGGTTCGTAGCCAAGTACTCTATCCAGCTAAGCTACAATCGCATTTTTTATTTACGTAAATTATTATACTTGCTTTTTTTATATTTTTCAAGACTTTTTTTCATTTTATATTGATAATTTTGTGTCAATATGGAATAATTGAATAAAATTAAATATTAGGGGGTTTTCATGAGTAAAAAATTAAAAATATTTTTTATGTTTTTATTCGTTTTTACTTTTTTATCTTTGTACAACAGTGTAAAAGCCAATACAATTAACAAAATTTCCATGGATATTTTTGTTGATGATAATGGAAATGCACAAGTTACTGAAGTATGGAATTGTAAAACTAATCAGGGTACAGAAGTCTATCACCCTTATTACAATCTTGGAAGTTCTAAAATTTCTAATTTATCTGTATCTGAAAATGGGCAGAGCTACACTACTTTGTCTTATTGGAATACTTCTGGCACTTTAGATAGCAAGGCATACAAGTGTGGTATTAATACTATTTCTAACGGTGTAGAACTTTGTTGGGGAATTAGCACATATGGTTCTCATACATATACTGTAAATTACTCTATTTCCAATTTTGTATCTGAACTTAACGATTCTCAGATGATTTATTGGACTCTAATTCCATATAATTTTTCAAACAGCATTGGTAATGCATACATTAAAATTCATGCAAATAATCCTATTGCTAATTCTGTTGGTGTTTGGGGCTATGGTAATTATGGTGGCACAGCTTATGTGTATGATGGGTATATTGAAATGCAATCAGATGGTTCTTTAAGTACTAATGAATATATGACAATTTTAGTTCAGTTTCCATCTGGAACTTTTAATTGCAAAAATAAAATCAATAAAAATTTTGATTATTATTTAGATATGGCAAATGAAGGATCTACACAATATTCTGATAGTTCTACAAATTCTGCTTTTGCCATAGTTGTAAGTATTGGTTCTATTTTATTTTCACTATTTTTTACACTTTTGCCAATTTTAATTGTTATTTTTGCTATTGCTTTTTCAAGTATTAGTTCAAATCTTGCAGGAGCAAAATTGCCAAAAGAGATTCCTTATTTTAGGGATATTCCCTGTGATAATAATTTATATAAGGCTTATTATATTGGCTACAAATATAATATTATAAAAAATAAAACCGATATTCTTGGTGCAATTATCTTAAAATGGTTAAAAGAAGGTAAAATTCGAATTGAAGTTTCCAAAATCGGAACAATTTTTAAGAGATCTGGTACAGTTGTTGTTTTAAATGAAGTAGATTTAAATGAATTTGAAGATATAACTGAAAGAAAATTATTTAATATGCTCTTGGATGCAAGTGAGGATGGCCTTTTAGAAAATAACGAATTTGAAAAATGGTGTAAAAAGCACTATAGCAAAATTTTATCTTGGTTTGATAGAATTATCGGTGATGAAGAAGATAGACTAACTGCAGAAGGACTTATAACTGTTAAAGAAGAAAAAGTGTTTAAATTTTTTAAATGTAAACGACATTGTACAACTGATAAACTTCATCGACAGGCAATTGAACTTGCAGGCTTAAAACGTTTTTTGCTTGATTATACACTAATAGTCGAAAGAACAGCAATTGAAGTTAATTTGTTTGAAGATTATTTAATATATGCTCAAATGATGGGGATCGCTAAAAAAGTTGCTAAACAATTTAAAGAACTATATCCTGATATCATAGAACAATCTGCATTCTATTCATATGATAATATTATCTTTATTAATGCCTGTGCAAGTCACGGAATTTCTGAAGCAAATAGTGCAAAATCAAGAGCCGAAAGTTACAGTTCTGGTGGTGGAGGATTCTCTTCTGGAGGAGGAGGAGGAGGTTCCTTCGGAGGCGGAGGTGGCGGAGGCGGAGGCTTTCGTTAAAGTCATAGCCCCTTCAGTATAAACTTTAGTTTCTTTAAGTGACAATAAAAAAATTTAGCTTAGTTTGATTTTAAAATTTAAACTAAGCTTTTTATATGGTATATCAACATGTCTAACTTAATTGTATAGATTAGATTCTTGTATTTTTTCATATAATTGACTAACTTACGAAAATTAATGAGCATCTTTTACAAATAGCATTTACAACTTAACATAATTGTGATATAATATTTAAGCATTTTTTTGAAATGGAGATGAATGGCACAATATGATTTAAGAATGCTAATGACACTCTTTTTTACAGAATTTTGGAGGATAAACAATGATTTTTGTAAAAGACGCTGAAAAAACTGCAAAAGAAACTTCTGCTGAATTTTGGCGGAAAATTGAGGGCAATACATTGCAAAATGACCTCACGAGCCTAATTGAGCTTAAGCAACACTACATTGAGGAACACAGCAATCCTCAAGATGCTATGGTTGCATTGCACAAGAATGAACTCGAAAAGCTCGAGGTACTTTCTTCTGCAAAAGGTTTTTGTACCGTTGGAGGTAATTCCTGGAGCAGGCTCTCTAAGATACTCGACAGCTACGATGGCTGTCACATGATCAACGAATTTTTCGCACAATTTGTTGATTTTCCCACTGGTAGTATTAACAACCTGATCTTTTTTGTAGACCCTGAGGCTGCTAAAATTAACATTCAAAGCTATGATGGTAACAATTTTGTAGTGTTGCCTTGCGCTGAATAAGGCCGAAAATGGTACGGAGAAAGTATATTCTCTGTACCATTTTTTTGTAAATATAAAATTTCGATGTTATTAGTTGAAATCCAATAAATTTACAAATACATAAAATACTTTATCTGTAGGATTATATACAGACAAAATTTCAACAATACTTGAAGCAATAAATGTTGATGGAAAACAAGATCCAACAAATGACTTGATGAAAGCTAAAAATGGAATAAAATTAAGAGGAATTAAACCAATATCTGATAAAGAGCATATACTAGATTCATCATTAGAAAAAGCCTATGAATTTATATATGGAAAAAGTGCTTTATCAATAAAAGGATTTATCCATGAAATTAAAAGTTTGCCTGAAAATATTATTTCCGATGATTTTAAATTAAAATTACAATCATTCGTTGAAATAATGTTGCAAAGAGGCATTACAGGAAATGAATTTGTACAAACATTGGATGGAATGTGTAAAAGTAAATTTTTCGGTACAGAAGTAGAGAAAGCATATTTAGGAAGAAGATTCGAACAAAGTGGCAAAAAACATATTAAAAGAATGATACAATGATAAATTATCTAAAAAAACTAGGAATTAATGCTAAGAAAAATGAAATTTCAATATCTTATGAAACTTGGACAGCATTGAAGATAGGAAAAGTACCTTTAGATGAAATAAGCTTGCTTTCTAGATGGAGGAAATGAATATACAAGAATTGGTGGAGACCTTAAATATATTTATTGGGTATATAATGATGGACATGAAGAAAAAATAAATTTTAAATAATTTAACTTGAATGCAGTAACACAAATATATAGAAATTTTGAAAAAGTTAGAAAAAAAAAGACTAAAAATAGAAAAAAATTAAAGAGCTTGTAAAAAGCTCCTTTTTATGGTCGAGGTGAGGAGAATTTGTAGTTCAAATTTATTTACTTTCCGGGGCTTTAGGATTTTTTGAATGTAGTTTGAATGCAGTTAGATTTCTTTTTTGTTTTTCTTATTAACTTTCCATAAAAAATACAGTTCATTTTCTTCAATGGATTCTTTACTAGATAATTGAGCTATATCTTTTATTCCTGTACTTATTCCTAATAAAGACATTAAACCAGTTATTCCTTCAAAAGAAAAATGATTATACATACCAATTGAACATACTATAAAAGTCAATCCTACATCTATTCCAATTTTTTTTATTAAGTGATTTCTATTTTTATGCAATATATTGTTCATTTTATTTATCTCTGGTTGAATTAAGTCACTATAAGCATCTTGATAATCTTTTTCTGTTTTTAAATTATTAATTTGAATGATTTCTCGTAGTTTATCCCTATATACAAGGAAAGAATCATAATCATTGTCTCTTATCTTTAACAAATTTTCTATATTTACATTTTCAATTAATGGCAAAATGGGTTTTATATAATTTAAGGTATTTTGTGTTGCAAAATCATTTTGCTCTAAACTTTTCATTATCAAAGTATCTATAGGCCTATTAGTTAAATATGTTGTTTTATCATGTTCTCTCCAAATACTATGTAATAAAAAATCATCAATTATTGGATCTATAAGGTAATCTACATATCCTATTTTTTCGAAATCCTCGAAGGATACAGTTGTATCTGGAATATCAATATACTTTTTAAAAACTTTTGACTTTCTTTTTGCTCCACAAACAATACTTCCTGGTAATATTAAATCAGATTTTGGATCAACATAGATGTATAAATCTTTTTTTTCATGTTTTGTATATATTGTGAAATCTAATTTCATTTCTTTTTTTATATATTCTTTTATATTTTCGGCCTGTTTTAGTAATTTTTCTTCTTTTTTTAATTGCTCCTGTAGGCAATCTTTACAAATATTTATTCTAAGAGTATAAAAACCTATTATTCTTCTTAAAACTAAAGGTTTTATATATAGTAATAATAATATATCTTCAATCAATCTTCTTCTATCTATTGGTAGTTTATAATGTGTATATTGTTGGTGATGATAATCTATTGGTGAAGGAATTATTACTCTTTCGGCATATAATGTCGCAAAAAATGCAAGATTACTTAAATTTTTCATTTTTCATTCAAAACATGCACAAGGATAAACACTCCCTGAAATAATTGCATTAGTAGAAAAATTAAACAACGGGTCTCCTTTCACATATGCATTTGGAATACATTCGTATATAAATTCTACAAAACTCTGTAATTCCTTTTCTGGTAATTTATTTATTGTATCAAAAATATTGTCTATATTGCTAAATTTTAAATCATCGAAATGGTTGTACATATCTTCTACATCTAACATATCTTATTATCCTTTATACCCAAATTTATCCATTCTTTCTTCTTCTCTAGTAGATAATTCTTTTAGCCATTCAGCTAAACCATTACTATCATTATTTCTTAAAAATTCAAAATACTTTACCCTATCTTCTTTAGCTATAACAACAGGTGTCAAGTCATTTTTTAATAATTCATAATTTATAAGTAATCTACCTGTTCTTCCATTTCCATCTTCAAAAGGATGTATTTTTTCAAAATCAATATGATATTTAGCAATTTTAGTAAAAATATCCTGTTCATCGTGATTATAATTATATATATAATACATCATTAAATTTGGAACTTTTTCAGGCTCTGGTGGAATATGTTCACTACCTTGAATAAATACTTGCACAGTTCTATAACCTTCAGTATCTTTAATATCTCTATTTATAGTTTCATTTAATTTTTTTATAAATCTCTCATCAAATTCTTCATTATTTTGTAAATTCTTAAAAACTAATTCTAAAGCTTTTTTATGGTTTATAGCCTCATATATTTCCCTTGGCTCTTTCCCTTCGATTTTAAAGCTATTGTCGTTGTAAAGAATAGCATAAGTTTCAGCATAAGTAAGGGTACTTCCTTCAATAGCATTTGAATGATAAGTACTTCTTGTAATTAAATCTTCTAAATAATCTTTATTATTTAAAATAAATTCTAAAATTTTCATAAACGTTTCCTCTTTCTTATAATCTACTCATTATATCAATATACTCTTCAGCAGTTAATACTGTTTTAGGCAAATGTAATTGGGTATAATAAGTATCTTTATTTTTTTGATATATAGCATCAATAATTTTACAATTTTCATCTTTATCAATTGTCATTACTAAACCAAGCACATTATATTTTTGTGATAATTTTGTAGTATATAAAGCAATTCTATCAGTGGCATCAAGTGGCACTTCTTCATCATCAAAAGAATCAATTTCAACAATTATAATACTATTTTCTAAATCTTTAATTTTCATCATGATTTGTGGTTTAGGATCCTTACTATTTACAAAATCATTAAATATATTATCTATTTCTAACATCGAAATATTAGTATTTGTTATAGTTTCTCCAAAAGTAGTTTTTCCTACACCACAACATAATTCGTTTATTGCTATGCTTAGTGTAGTATCATTTTTATAGATTTCTTTTACTTTATCCATTCTCTTTTTTGTAAAGTTATATTTATCTTTAATAGCAGATATATCTAGTGTATCTCTATCTGTTTCATCTACAAATACATCTGATGTTCTTCCAAGTAAATAATCTATTGAAACATTAAAAATTGTGGCTAACTTTTTTATTGCTTCTATATTTGGCTCTCTCATATCTAATTCATATTTTGATATTGCTGCAGGTTCTACTCCTAATCTTGTTGCAATATCTTTTTGAGTAAATCCATTTTTTTCTCTTAAATACTTTATTCTTTCGCCATTTGTCATAATATTTTCTCCTTCTTAATTTATGTTTAAATTTTATCATATCCATTTTGGAAAGTCAATAATTGCTGAAAATTAAATATTTTTACTATAAAAATTTTAGATAGTTTAAAAAATTTTGAAAAAGGTATTGGCAATATATCCATTTTGGATTATTATGCAAATATCCAAAACGGATATAGGCAAATTTGAAAGGAGGCATACTATAAAAGTAAAATATGAATAGAGATTTATTTTTTTACTTATCAAGTATTCAAAATGGATTTATAAAATTTTAAAGGAGGACAAAGTTATGAATGAAAATTTTAGTGAAGAACTTAAGAAAGAATTAGTAAAACAAGCTATAAAAAGCTTAGATGACCCATTTAAAATGCTAACTGTAAAAGATGTAGCAAAAGATTTATATATGGGAGAAAACAAAACAAACGAAATATTTAATCGTGCAGATTTTCCATCTGTGAATATTGGTAAAACAAGAAAAATACAAAAAATTGCTTATATTCTTTGGAAGATGGAAAAAAGGATTGATGTTATATGAAAAATTTAAAAAGCATTTATACAAAAGTACACTTTGGCGAGCAGACTTTTGCACAAATGCCACATAAAGATATTCGCAATCTTTATATAAATAGTATATCATTTTTTCTTATTTTTAACAATAGAAAATTAAGTAGAAATACTGGAAAGTGAGTAAATTATGGAAAAAACAAAAAGATATTATTGGATAAAATTGAAAACGGTTTTCTTTAATTTAGCTGAAATAGATTTCTTATTATCACAAAAAGATGGTTGTCAGTATATAGTTTTATATCAAATGCTATGCTTACAAACTGCTAACAATAATGGAGAATTAGCATCACGAGTTGGAGAAATGATTATTCCATACGATCTAGATAAAATAGCAAGAGATACTAAATATTTTAGTAAAGATACTGTTATTGTTGCTATGGAACTATTTAAAAAACTAAATTTAATTTATACAGATGATGGAATTTGCCTAAAAATAGCTGGATTTGAAAATATGGTGGGTAGTGAAACTGGTTGGGCAAAACAAAAAAGAGAACAAAGAGAAAAGCAGAAATTATTAAGTGGACAATGTCCACCAAATAGTCCACCAGAGATAGATATAGATAAAGAGTTAGATATAGAGATAGATGAAGATATAGAAAATAATGGATTGAATGATGGATTAGATTTAATTAATTTAAAATTAAATAAAACAAATTTAGTGCAAAAAGAAACAACAAAATATAATGCAATTTTTATACAAAAGAAGATATATTTTGAAAATTTGGAGTATTTACCGGAGAGTGTACTAACTCAAATAAAACTATATCAATTGGCAGTAAAAAGATTATATGACAATAAACAAGGTGAATTATTGGAAAAAGTGACTTTACCTATACTAGAAAAAGTATTTGGTAATATCTTAAAAAATAAAAATATTGAAAACATAATAGAATATTATATTTCAAGTTTGATAAATGAACTTGCAAAATAGGAGGTCAAGATTATGAAGAAGAAAAGAAGAAGAGGAAATGGCGAAGGCACAATATTTGAAGATAAGAAAAATAAAAGATGGATTGGGCAATATATATCAGGAACATCTGCAGAAGGAAAAGCCATTAGAAAATCAGTATATGGAAAAACTCAAAAAGAGGTTTTAAATAAATTAAATGAGATTAAATATAAAATGAATAATGACATGTACGTTGAAAAAAATGGAATTGAATTAGTAAAAATTATGGAAGATATTAGAGAAGAAAAACTGGCATCTAATACAATTTCAGGTGGTCAATATGCTAGATTAAAATGGACTATCAATAAAATTAAAAATAGCAAAATTGGAAATATGAAAATACAAGATATAACCAAAGATGATATTCAAGAATTTTTAAACTCTATTAAAGATTTAAGTGATTCGTATATCAAGAAAATTTATGAACAATTTGTACAAGCATATCGTAGAGCAGAAATTAAAAAATACATTTCATATAACCCAATGTATGAAGTTATAAAGCCTAAAAGCAATAAGCAAACAAAAGTAGTTGAAGCATTAAATATCAATGTGCAAAAAGAATTTACACAATATTTGGATAAAGTTTCAATAGAAAATGAACCATATAAAAATATATTTTTAATACAAATTTATATGGGATTAAGAATAGGCGAGGTACTTGCATTAAGCAAAGAAAATGTTGATTTAGAAAATAAAGTTTTATATGTTAAGAGAACACTAACAAATGACAAAGAATTTGACATTATTTTAGGAAATAAGACAAAAACATATTCAGGTAATAGAACTTTACCTATTCCAGATTTTTTAGTACCAATTTTTGAAGAACAATTAAAATATACAAATGAAAATTTACACAATTTAATATTTACAAATAATGATAGTTATATAAGAACATCTGCAATTAATAAAGAACTAAAAAGAATTTTCAAAGAAGAATTAAATTTAGATCCTAAAAATATAAGTACACATTGTTTAAGACATACCTATGGTACAAGATGTATTGAAGCAGGAATGACAGCAGTTGTTTTGCAAAGATTAATGGGACACAAAGATGTAACTGTAACTTTAAATACATACACATCTGTGTTCAATAAATTTAAAGAAGATGAACTTGAAAAAGTAAATACTTATTTGAATAATAACCAATTAAATTTTGTAAATAACAGCAATTAAATACCAAATATATAGTATTGCAAGCTTCCTATTTGTAAATACAACTACTACAAATAGAGTTTGCAAAAATTGGGAGAACCCAACCCCCTTTAATTTGTTTTAGGGAAAACAAGGAGGAATAGAATGCCTAAAGATAAAAAAACAAATGTAAATTTAATTTCTGGAAAAGATTGTATGGCTGAAAGTTGTTTAGAAGAAATGCTATACACAAAAAATCTATATCACAAAAATAGTGGTAGACAATATATACATATTATTCAATCATTTGATCCTAAAGATAATTTATCTGCAGAACAAGTTCATAATGTTGGAATTAAATTAGCAAATACTTTTAATGGATTTCAAGTATTAATTGCAACACATATTGATAAAAATCATTTGCATAATCATTTAGTTATAAATTCTGTGTCATTTGAAAATAGATATAAAATTCAAATGAGTAAAAAAGATTTACAGTATATAAAAGATTACTCGGATAAATTATGTTTAGAAATTGGAGCTTCAGTTATTCCTAAAAAAGAAAAAACAAATTATATAAAAAGAAATGAATATAGAGTAGCCAAGCAAGGTAAAAGTTGGAAATTTAAATTAATGAATGCAATTGATTTATCATTAGCAGAAAGTAATACAAAAGAAGAGTTTATAAAAAATATGAATAAATTAGGCTATCAAGTTAATTGGACAGATACAAGAAAATACATTACATATACAACACCTGAAGGATATAAATGTAGAGATAATAAATTATATGATGAAAAATATTCAAAAGGAGCAATGGAAAATGAATTTAGAAGAATTGAAAAAGAACAATCAAATAGTACAAGAAAGTCAAGTAGTTCCATCAATAATAAAGATGGATTATTATCTAATAGAACCAGAGATAATAAAGGATTTATATCAAATGGAACAAGCAATGGTAGAAGATATAACAATTATGAAAAAGAAAGTACAAGATACACAGGAAAAGTTATTAAAGGACAATATTCGAATGAACGAGGAAATGAAAAAATTGGTAGAGGAAAAATTGAAAGAAACGGAAGAGGAACAGAAAAGCAAGATTTCCAAAATAAAATGGAAAACAGGGTTAATAACATTCTTGGTGGGATTATTGCTATCAGCAATATGGTTTCTAACTCACAAGTAAATAATAGACCTAAAAGAAGAATTAGAAGATATAGAACTTTATCAAAACAAGCTATGAAAGAATATGCAATGAGAAAGGCTAATTCTAGTGGTTTTGATTGGTTTGAAGATGAGGAAGAAATGTAAAATTATTAGCTAATTATAGTATATTAATCATTATTATGTTATAATAGCACTTAATAATATCTAATAAAGAAGGTTATATTATGATAAATTTAGAATTATATAGAATTTTTACAATTGTCTCAAATGAAGAAAATCTAACTAGGGCAAGTAATATTTTACATATATCACAACCTGCAGTAACTAAACATATAAAAAACTTAGAAAATGAATTAAATGTAAAATTATTTAAAAGAAGTAAGTATGGAATGATTCTAACAGATAACGGTAAAAAGTTATATCTACAAATCAAGGATTCAATTAATATTCTTAATAAAGCAGAGTTATTATTTAATGAAAGCCGAGACATAAATTTAGGATCTCATATAAATATGTTAAGCAGATTATTTAATAAAGCTATATCAAAATATTATAAAGAAATTTCAAACAGTACAATAAATGTAACAAATGATTCTTTTGATAATATGTTATCAATGTTAGAAAGGCAAAAACTTGATTTAGTTTTATCTAAAAAATTTAGTGAAGATTCATACAATCCCAAATTAATAAAGTTTATAAAACTGGGGTCTTTACATGATGTATTTATAGTAAGAGCTGATTCTAAATATAAAGAAAAAGTATTTTCAAAAGAAGATTTAAAAAAAGAAACAATATATACACCAAGAAAAATATCTAAGACAACAATTAATTTATTAAAAAAATTAGAAATTTCAGAAGAAGATTCCAATATAAAAAATATTACATATTCAACTATGCTTGAACTTTTAAAAACTGAAGATATTATAGGAATTATTACTAAAGAATATATTAAAAATGAATTAGAAACGAATAAATTAAGTATATTGAAAACTAATTTTGAATTAGATCCTATTGATTTTGGAATTTATTATAATATAGAAAATCGTTTTAAAGAATTACAAATATTAATAGATATAATAAAAAATGAGAGTTTAAAATAAAATATAACTTTAAGTTATGTTTTAAACACAAATATGTATTTTACATAATGCAAAAACCTTTTTATAATAAATATAGACATTCGTCAAATTTAAAATAGAAAGGTTTTTTTATTATGGTTAATTTAACATTTAATGATGAAACGCAAATGAAAATATTAGAATTTTTAGGAACAACAGAAAAAATGATTGCAGACGTAACTAGCAAATTATCTAATTCAAAAAAAGAAGCTAAAATTTATGCTATGTCAGATTTAGGCTTATCAATAGATGCTGTAAGGATGATGGGAGGATTTTTTGTTGGAACTTGTATAACTTGGGATTGTGATGTTCCTTTCGTTCCAATAGATACAACTGTTAATGTGTGTGGTGTTTGTGCTTATAAACTAAAAAATAAAATTACACCTCAAGAATTTAAAGATAGAGTAGAAAACACTTTTAATAATGATACTACATATGATTGGAATTATAATAGAGGAAATCATTTTTGCACTTTGTGCTATTGTGATGGAAAACAAAATTTAGAAGAAGGCTATTATATTGTAGTCCATGCTTCTGCGGCAGAATATAAAGAAGGTAATATGAAAGAAGGATTGTTCCCAGAAAAAGATAACTGGTACTATAATTCAATTAAAACATATACAGACCCAGAAACAGGAAGATATTTAAGATATTTGGATGGGGAATATGCAGAAAAATTTTGGAATATAGCACATTTCCTAGAAGATTTTAATGAAAAAAGAAATGAATATTTTATTGAAAAAACTTTTAATGAATTAATTGACAAAAAAATAATAAATATTCAACATTATGGAATGCCAACAGAACATTCTATATGTATAGGATGTCACTGGAAAGAAGGAATGTATGCATTACTTACAGCACCAGGAGAAGACATATATTTTATAAATCCTTTAAAAAGTGATAATAATAGGTTTAAACATGATAATTTTAATTTCACATTAAGTCCACACGGATTAGGGCAAAAAGTACCGAATAAAAATGCAGATATAAAAATAAGTAAGGATAACATTATAATAGGAAATAACAGTTTTAAAGATGGTCAAATACTAGACATAGATGTAGATATAAAAATTAGAGGAACAGTGCCAGGCGATAAACCAATACCTGAAACAGTCCAAGATATTTTAAAAATATATCCTGGTCAAATACAAGGTAAGATGAAACAAGTTGCATCTATTACAAAAAGAGGATTTAAAGTATATTAGGAGGATTTGTATGGAAATATTATTAACAAGACATGGGCAAACTGAATGGAATTTTCTTCAGAAAGTTCAGGGAAAAGCCGATATTAAACTAAATGAAAAAGGAATTAAACAGGCTAAAGATGTAAAAGATAAATTAAAAAATGAACAAATTGATTTGATACTCTGTTCACCTTTAATTAGAGCAGTTGAAACAGCTAATATTATAAATGATAGTAGAAATATCCCAATATTGATAGATGAAAAGTTATCTGAAAGAGATTTTGGCGAATTTGAAGGAATGCCTACTACAGATTTTGATTATGAAGCATTTTGGAGCTATAAACAAAATACACAATATAATAAAGCAGAAAATATCAAAGACTTTTTTCAAAGAGTCTATGGCTTTCTCGATGACATATACTTAAAATATAAAGATAAACGAATATTATTAATAGCACATGGTGGAATTAGTATACCTGTTTATTGTTATTTTAATGGAATACCTGATAAAGATACTTTATTAGGCTTAGCACTTGGAAATTGTGAAGTTGCTAAATATGTTTACAAAGAAAAGGAAATTGATGAACGATAATATATTTTTTATTGAATGCAATTATTACATTCAAAATATTTTCTATGAATGCAACATTGAATGCAGTAACACAAATATAGAGAAATTTTGAAAAAGTTTGAGAAAAGAAAAAAGGCTTAAAATAGCCCAAAAACAATTTAAGGAGCTTGTAAAAAGCTCCTTTTTATGGTCGAGGTGACAGGGATCGAACCTGCGACCTCATGGTCCATAAGAGTGTTTTTAAATTTTCTTATTTTATCTTAAAACGTTGGTTTTTGGCGTTTTTTCCATTAACAATTTTCAATGTTTTCTATTTGTTTCCAAACTAATGTGATAAAAATGTGATAATTTTTCCACTTAGCTTTTATTTAGTTAATATATAACATTAGTTTATAAAAAAGTCAATATTTTGATTTATATTATTTACATATTGTATCATTTTTTCTATTTCTCCTAGATTCCAATAATCATTCTTTTTCTCAATTTTACGTTTAAATTCTTGATATGTCCTCTCATCTATTACAATTATTTTTTCCATTTGTTCTTCTCCTTTTTCTTGGAGAAACGCGTTTCTTTTTTATGATTAAATTATATATTAAATTTCGACAAAGTCAAGAAAAATCGTTCGACAAAAGCGTTCGCTGACAGCGACATATAGCGTTTTTTGCATATTCATTGTACAATTAAGGAATACTATTTTTAGAGGTATTTATGATTGTATTTAGAATTAAGCAAATTAGAGAAAGTAAAAATATAACTGCATATAGATTAGCAAAAGATGTTAAAATTTCTCGTTCTTATTTATCGGAATTAGAAAATAATAAAAAAATGAACGTTTCTTTGGAAGTTTTGGTTAATATTGCAGATTATTTGAACGTTAATGTTAAAGATTTATTTTACACTACTTTTGATATAAACTCATTAAAACAAAAGATGTATCGTAGAATTGATAAGTACGGAATCAATTCAAAAGAAGCCCTTGAAGTTAGTCAAATAATAGATCTATTAATAAACATAGACATGAGGAAGCTATAATGCTCCCTCTATTTTCTTTTTTATGTATTTATCTATTTGCATGCTTTGCTCTATTATATCATTGTATTTACTATCATTTTTTATCATTAGTTCAAGCTTTTCCAAATCTTCTTTCATAAGCTTGTCCTCCTTTTTAATATAATAACAAATTTTATGTGAAAAGTCTGTCGAAACTTGTCAAACAGCTAAAAATAGGCAAAAATCCAACGTATGAGAATGAGTTTTAAGGCATTTTAATTATTTTAGGATATAGTTTGTTGTCTAAGATTTAACGCATCCTTTCGCTATAGCGAAATTGGCATAAAAAAAGAGGTAGGATTGCTCCTACCGAATTTATTTGAATAATTTATTAAATGTATTTTTACCGCAAATTCCATCTGCAGATAGTCCGTTTCTATTTTGAAATTTTTTTACAGCGTTTTCTGTTGCTGGTCCGAATATTCCATCTACATTTATATCAAAAGAATGACATACTAACATTGCTTGAATTAAATATGTGATATTTCCTTCTGCTCCTTTACGAACGTTTATGCAAGCATTATAAGTATTAGCTCCAAATATTCCATCGACTGCTAAACCTCTATGATATTGTTTATTTAATTCTGTTTGTAGCCCTTTTACAAGTGCTTTTCTTGTTTCATTTCCATAAATGTTATCTACAGCAATATTTAGTCCGTATCTATCATTTAGAGTGGCTTGTATTTCTGCGACGTTGCCTTTTTGAACGTTTTCTTGTGGTTGAGGTATAATTTCATTACTTGTGTCTGATTTTGCAATCTCGTCAAAAGGGAACTTATCTCCCGGGCAACTCGTAGCACAAACATCTTTATGTTTTTGCACTGTTGATATCTTGTACTTATTCTTTAAGTATGCAACTAATTCCTTTCCAGCTTGTTTTTGAACTTCTGGCATATCTTCTTCCATGTAGTTACCTTCAAAACATACTCCTATTGAATTATAGTTTGAGCCATATGCATGAGCTCCAACTTTATCTTCTGGACGAAGTCTGTATATTGTACCATCTTTTCTAACTAGAAAATGATATCCTGCACCACTCCATCCATTGTTTAGATGCCATCTATGAATGTCCTCGGCAGAACAGTTCTTTGCGTCTGCATGATGTAGAATTATCCTTTGTGTTGCCTTTCTTGTCGACATATCTTTGAATTGTAAGTTAGCTTCAATTATTTCCATCTATTTATCCTCCTTATTTGTAACAACTTTTTGACCTAGCAAATATGTACCAATAACACCTTGAACAACAGCTATTATTTGCACTATTTGAATTGCATATGGTATTGTGATACCATCTACAGCATTAATTCCTGCAACTAATGCACTTATAATTGCTAAAATGTTAGTAGTATATTTTGCTATCTTCTTTAACTTTTCCATAATATTCCCTCCTTAATTATGCGTTTTCTTTATTAAATAATTTTCTATATCTCCAATTGCTTGAGTTACTGGACCATCACAGCCTTGCTCCTTTAGTCCTTTCAGACAGGCTAATTGAGCCTTTAACAAAATTAATCTTTCTTCTTTACTATTAGCAACCTCTCTTTTGAGATTTACCGTTTCTTTTTCTAGTTTTTCAATTCTATATGTATTATCACTTATTTTGTCTAATACAGTTTTCTTTATAAAGTTATATATTGCATAAAAGAAGCCTGCCAATGTTGACAAACTTCCTATTGCTATAACAACTTGTCCAATCGTTACATTTTCCATACTATTCCTCCGATTTTTCTTCTGTGCTTGCTGTTGTTTCCTCTGTTATGTTGTCAGTTTCTTTTGTATTCTCTGTTGCTTCTGCATAAACTTCTTCTGCTTTTAGTACTAATGAGCTATATTCTTCATCACTAATCTTATTCATTGCATAAAATATATTTAGCTTATTTTCAATTTGCTCCTTCTCTACATAATATTTCTTTTCAATTAATTTTAATAATAATTCTGATATTCTCATAATTACACCTCTTCTTTCAAATCATTTTCTAAATTATCTAATAATAAAGCACTTGTCGATGTTGTACTTAACAAGTTCTCTATATTGCTTAATCTTTCGTTATATTCTTTTGCTTGATTATTAAACATTGTTTCAATGTTCTTTTTGTATGTTATGTCTAGCGTTGCTAATTCATTATCTAGGCTTATATTTGTTATGTTTTTATATGTATATAATGCTGTGTCAATTACTTTTTGTTGTTCTGGAGTATATGGAATTATTTCTTCTTCAGCTAATGGATATGCTACTATTGCATTATTATTTTGTAAAAAAGTTTCTAAAGCTTTAGTGTCTTTGATTCCAGTAGTTAATAATCTCAAATAAGTATAACTTCCATCTTGTCTTAGGGCAATTTGCCACCCCTCTATTGTATCTTTCATAATGTTCCAAGGTACTCCTAAAAATTTATCAGATAAAACACTTATTTTCAAATTATCTGTTTTTAAATTTCTTAAAAGTAATCCTTTTTCAGTGTTTATACCTAACGCAAATTTGTTATCTAATGCCTTAAAATAGCTCTCATTTGCACCACCACTACCATTTAAAATTATAATTCCAACATTTTTATGTATGCCATCTTCAGCCAAGTAATCCTTTACCCCATTTGGCAAACTTCTTAGTTTTTGTCCTTCTGCAAGTGGGAATATTATACTTTGCTCTTCATGTGGAATATAGTCTGTTGCAGCTGTATTTTCTTCTATTTGTAGTTCAGTAAATATATTAGTTATTTCGTTTCCTTGTTGCAAATTCCATTGAATTGCAATATATTTAGTATTACTATTCAATGAAACTTTGTTCAGATTAGAATTAACTTGATATATCTTGTTTAATGCTATGAATTTTCTTTTGGCGTCAAACTCTAACAATATCGCTGACGAAAAGCTACTTATCATTTTATCTGAAAAGTATATCTTGGTGTTTGGTATTTTTATAAAATCAGTTCTCCAATACAACTTTGACTGTATCACATAATTAATCGAGCCATCATCATTCCATATACCATTAGTTGTAAAATTGCCATCAAATAAATTCTTATTGTATACTGTCATCTTAACATCGTTTTCTACATTCTCAATTTTACTTGGATATTTTGGGTTTGGAGATGGAGTTCCTCCAGTATAAGGTTCATACAGTTTATCAATGTCTCCCAATACAATTTGAGGATTAATAACTTCATTAAATCCTGCTTCATCTTTATATATAAGAAACCTTGGTTCTCTTAAATTTTTTATTTCGGCATAATCATCATCCTTCAAAGTAAACGTGCTAGTAATTCTTTCGTTTGCTCGCCCACTTATTGCCGCAACAAGACGATGAAACGCATCTATTGGCGAATTAATATATATTGAATTTCCTAACAACTCTACATTGGTTTCTAGTGAGATGGTAATAGTTTTGTTAGTAATATCAGCTGGATTGAAAAACAGCATTAAATTAGAGTCATTATAACTAGAACTTTTACAAAGATTATATCCCCCTGTAATTTCCTGCTTGCTTCCTCCATTTAATCTCCACTCTAATGGCATATTGGAGCTATCTTCAAGATGTATGTTATTACCACTTGCTGTTCCAGTTGGTATTTGTGATTTCAGCACACTATTTTCTTTTTTTATTTTAGTCAACTCTTCATCAACATCTTTTTTATTCTGTGCTATACCCTCTGCATTTTTCTCTATATTTTCATTCTGTGTTGTTTGTTCTTCTTTTATTGCTGTTATAGTTTCATTTGTTGTGCTATCGACTTTTTCTAAACTTTCTAGTTTTTTGTTTGTAGTTCCAGCATTTTCATCTAGCTTGTCCCAGTTGTCATTTAATGTTTTTTCAATATCAAAATTATTTGTATTTGTCGTTGGATTGTCCTGCTTAAATAATTTTAAATTAGTTGTTTCGCTCATTTTAAACCTCCTATGCTGTTCTTTTCCACATATAGCAAGTTATGTATGGTTGCAATAACGACAGTGATGTAGAACCTGCAGACTTTGTTGTTTGTTGTCCTGATGCAGAAATTGTATGAGTGTGTCCTGCACCTCCACCTTTACTCTTTGCAAAATTTTCCACGTTTCTTAAAGTTTTACTCCAAGCAGTAGCTACAGACAACGCATTAGCCTCCACTGATTGTGCAGAACCTCCGCTAGTCTGCCAAATATCATGTGTATGTGCGGGTATTTGATTTACTGTTAGTACTGTACTTCCAGTATTTCCTCCGTGATTATGACTTGCTATTGTGTGAGTATGTGAGATATTTGCAGTTTTTGAACCTCCAGCCTTTTCGACTGTTTTAAAGTCGTTGTCTGATGCATCGACTCCAACAGGTACTCTTCCACTTCCCCATAACACCCATGTTCCAAATCCTAAATATGTGGCTGGATTAATATTTGTTGTTTCCATTCTTATATGTCCAACCGGATTTTCTGCTTTTTTGACTTCTAAAATTGCATCATTTATAGCCATTTTTATATTATTTTGAAAAGTATCAAACATTTCTTTATTTAATTTCGTTTTACCATTTTGAAAGTCAATTTCAATCATTTTTTTCTCCTTTCAGCGTTTCTATTTCTTTCTTTAATTCTTCTATCTGTGCTTGTTGTTCTTTTACAATTGGATATAACACCGATGTCATTGAATAGTTATCAACTCCATCATTGTCTTCACTTGTTATCTTACTTGAATAATTAAAATTATCACCAATTACAAATCCAATGTGCTTTTTCTTGATATCATCTTGACTTTTTAAATTATACTTGTATATATCTGTATTATTTAAAATATCTATTGCTTCTTCTAATGTTAATTTTTCAAAGTTTTTCTTTTGACTTTCTAGTGATGTATTAACAAAAGATTCAGCATATACATTTCCATGAACAAGCAATTTCTTAAAGATTGAAACAAGAAATTCCCAATTTGCATTGCCGATTTGAACTCTTCCCTGCGTATTTGCTGCATAAGTTCCATTGTCGCCAGTTGATACATTGTACCAAGTATAAATTGGTTGAGTTACCCCATCATCATCATTCTTTCCTAACCCTAAGAAGTATGCATCTTTATCTATTGCAATTAGCAATCCTCTTTTAGATGAATCTGTCTCAATACCATCAGTTCCTATTTTTCCAACATGCACATTATTAAAATAATAATCTGTCCCGTTTTTATCAATTTGCATTAATATATTCCCTTTACTGTCTTTTGACCTCAGATAATTATTTTCTCCAACATCTATATTCCCTGAAAATGTTCCATTTTTAGCTTTCATATTTCCATCAGTATCAACTAAGAAATTCCCGTTTGCTGAAACAGTTCCGTTGATATTGATTTTCTTGGCATCTATTGATACCGACTCAGCACTTTGATTAATTTTTGAAATAATTTCATCGTTTCCAACCTTCTTTCCAACCACAGAAGTTATATTATCCGTTGTTTGTTTGATATTAGAATATTGTTTTGTTGCACTTTCTTTTGTTTCATAAGTTTTACTTACTGAACTCGTAATCTCGCCAGCTTTTAAACTTATAGCACTATTCATTTCTGTTGTTGTGCTGTAATCTTCTAGCTTTTTATTTACTGATAAATCTACTGATTCCTTAGTTTGTTTAATCTCGCTATTCATTTCTACTTTTGTTGCAAAAGTATCTGAATATGCACTTTTTATTACATATTTTGCTTTTATTTTTGCTGTATAATTGTTTATTGTAATTGTATTAGTTCCTTCTTTTAGAGATATTTCAAGCTTTCCTAAGTTTTCTACGCTTTCCTTTGCTTTCGTTGACCCACTCTTATTTACTCTTCTAATAACCTTAGCTTGTCCATTTTCTAAAACAAATTCATCGCATACTTTGTTATTTTGTCTTAACGCCTCTGTTATTCCTAATGAATATGTCTTTATATTGTTATCTTTATCAGTTACACTTATGAGGTCATCTCCCTCTAAATACAAATTGTCATCTAATGTTAATTTATCATCTAGCAATAAATAATTAAATACTGTATTATTTCCATATATGTGTAATTCTAGCAGGTTAGCCTCTATACAATTCTCTAATGTTACAGTCTTTATTCCTTCTGCTGTTCGAGTTAAGTCTTCAATATCTGATACCTTTTGAGATATGCTATCAACTGTTTGTTCTACTTTTGTTAGTTTTTGACTTTGTTCTGATGTTTCTTCAACTAATTGTTCGATTTTTCCTTCTGCTTGATCTATTCTACTTTGAACTTTCCTATTTACAACTTTTTGGCTTTCTTTTTTTACTGTTGTTTCTTCTTTTTGCTTTATTTGAATTTTACTAGATATTTGTGCAATAAAGCTTCCTTCTAATGACATTTCGCCTTGATAAATAACATTTTTCCCGTCTATAACTATCTTGTCTCCTAGATCTATTGCTGGATCTATTACAGTCTTACCCTCGAAAGTATTTGATGTCAAATCCTTTATTTCGTTGTAGATTTTTTGAACTTGGTCTTCATCAACAATGTACATATTTTCTTGATTTATCCAAAGATTATTTCTTGTGTCATCTCCAAATTTAAAACTTCTTATTCCATCTTCATAAGATACTTTTGAAATTTTAAATTCTTCACCCCATTTATATTCTCCAAATATTTCAAGAGGAATTTCTGTTTCATCTTGATAGAATTTTCTAAAGCATAACTTTCCTTTTCTATCAATACAAGCAAATCCACCAGCACTTTCTGCAATATAACTTATATATTTCCTTGCGGTTACAGTATTATCATAAACAGCTACTTTCTTATCTGAGTTTAAAAAAGAAGTAGAATTTAATTCTACTCCTGCTTTTTTACAGATATCTTGTGCAACTTCTAATAATGTTGCTTCACCTTTTGATATTAATTCACTACCATCATAATTAAATTCAAATTTAATCATATTATCAAGTGCTTTTATTGTTATTGTATTATCATCATTGTCTGTGTAATCATCTACATTATAAATTCCAATTGGTATCATTTCGAAACTACTATCATTACTACTTAAGCTTTTGACTGGTATTCCATTTAATGTTCCTACCAACATTGCATTTACTTCCGCTACTGTTAATGCATGATTGATTAAAATCCCATATTCCACTCTTATTTTTTTGAAAGATTCTGGCATTTTATCTTTATATAGCTTCATTTCAACGTATTGGCTTGGTGTACCACCTAAGCAGAACTCTTCTTCAAATGCATTTCCGCCCTTTTTAAAGTCTAAAATATAGTCTGGATTTACTAATACATCGTCTATGTAAATATTCATTGCACAAACTGTGTTTTCATATATATTTTGTTTCCATTTTTCACTTGTTTCGTACATTAGCTCAACCCCTTTGCTTTATTTACTGTTGCTTTTTGCTGTGCCGTTAATTCCTTTTGCATTAAATTAAAAGACACTTTCCATTTTGATTTGGAAGTGTCTTCATCTAATCCTGTCTTATGCATTTCACTTGTTCTTTTGCTTACTCTGAATTTAGCATTTTCTAGCATACCGCCTTTAACCGACGGGCATTTTACTGTAACTACCATTGGGTTTTGATATGTTGCTTGTAATAGTTCTTCTGCTTCTTCTTCACTTAAATAGTCCCAAGACATTTCGAGCTTTAGCATTCCGAACTGCTATTGGATTGTCTATTAATGCACCTGTTACTTTTGATGTATAACTATCATTGTCTGTATCTTCTATATTATCTTTATATGTACTTGGTGTTTTCATTATTTTACCATTTAATTTCCATAACATAACTTTATCCTCCTACTAAAGCTTCTATATCTTTTCCAGTTCTTCTTGTTGTGTCTCTTAAGTCGTCTAATAATATTTGTCCCAGTTTTTTATTGCCAACATTTACTGTTAGATAAATTGGTCTATTATTACTGTTTCCTCCATAATTAGATAACACATCTTCAAATGTATCACGCATAATGTTTTGTGGCGTTGTTATTTCCGGATTGTTGCTTGCACCTGAGTACTCTCCAAATATGGCTAAAGTTTCATCATAAGCGACATTTCCTTTTGCTAAACGAGGTAAATTCAAAGTGTTTATTGTTCCAACTGAAACTCCTGGTATTAAATTAATTAATTTTATTCCTCCATTAATTAACCTTATTGCAGTATTTATTGTCTTCTCTATTAATGAAATAACTCCATTAATACCAGTTTTAACTGCTCCTGAAATAGCATTTCCTATACTTGTTCCTAAATTAGTGAACGTATTTTTTATGTTCTTCCAAATACCATTAAAGAAATTTCCTATATTACTAAAAATATTCCTTATTCCGTTATATGCCTCTTGGAACTTATTTTTTATACCGTCTCTTATTTCAGTAACTTTATTAACAATGTTGATTTTTAAATTTGAAAAGAACTGTCCAACATTATTTACCCAATTAGATACTGTTTCTTTCATTTTATTACAAACATTAGTTACCGTCTCTTTTATTTCATCCCAATGTTTAACGCATAAAATTATAATAGCAATTACGGCGGTAATAGCTGCTACAATTAATAATATAGGCCAATTAGCTGCTATCCATGCTACTCCTTGTGCAATTAATGCTGCAGTATGTTTTAAAGTTGCTACTAATGCTCCCGACTGCACAAAATTATATAATTTTATTCCTGCAACAACTAAACCGATTGCTATAGCCAAAGATTCAAGAATTGTTACTGCAATTTCATTATCTCCAATCCATTTTAAAGCATTTCCTATTGAATTTAAAATATCTCCTGCTATTGAAAGAGCTATTTCACTTAATGGCTTAATTAAACTCAAAAAGTCATCTAATACTGGCTTTGTAAAAGTAAGTATTCCAGAAAAAGCATTAGATACCCCATTTAAAAACTTTTGAAAACCTTCACTTGCCGTTATTTCCCTTATTGTATTAAGGATACTATTTAATATGTCTGCCATTGTTTGAATAATTGTATCTCCATTGCCCTCGTATTTCCATGCATTTGAAAAAGCCTCTGCTATGTTTCCTATAATTGCTAAAATTAATTCTAATGATGTATATACAGTCCCATTTGTAATTAACTTTTCAACACTTCCCCATACTGATGAAATTAAACTTGCGATCTGTCCAGCTGTAATCTTTATTTGTTCTATTAAAGTTACTCCATATTTATTCCAACTATCAACAAGTGGTTTAAAAAAGTCATACAATTTTTGTGATAACGGAGACATCTGATTATCTATGCTTGACAAATCTCCTACATTAGGACTTGCATCACTGTTATGGTCTCCAACATTATTAATTTCGCTATGTACACTTGATAAGCTTTTACTTGTGTTCTTAGCCTGTTTTTGAGCATTTTTAAATGCTGACGCACTTGCATTGGCAAATATATTTACTCTAAATAAAGCATATACAACTGATTGAACTGCCTTTAATAATTGATATACACAATTTGTCACAAATTGAATTACTGGTGCTAGAGCTGAACCCATTGCATACTTCATATAATCTATATTTGCACTTAATTGTTTCGCTTGTGCATTTTGGCTTGACAACCATGCATTTGCACTACTGCTCAATGCAGAATAAATACTTCTTAAACTAAATAGTGCTCCTGCATATTTTAGAACTTGTCCAAGTCCATTCTTAAAGCCTGTTCCCATTCCTTTTATATTATTTGTAATACTTTGAGTTGCTTTTGATAAATTTTGACCAATATTAGGCATTTTGCTAAAAATGTTTTTTACTCCTAATATGCTAGGTTTTACCTGCTCTATCTTTTGCTTAAATGCACTAAAAAAACTACCCAATTTATTTTGAGTAGTTGCTGTTTGTGATGTTTGTTGTTTTAATTCAGCCATTTTAGATTTTGCAACGTCAAGTTGCTTATTATACATTTCTATTTCTGTATATAATTTTTGTGCCTGACTATTTAATGACGTAAAATCTTTATTACCATTTAATGCATTATTTATAGTTGTGTCCATTGCTTTGTCATTTGGATTTATTCCTTCTGGTGTTACATTTTTTCTTGTATCGTCCACTATTTTATCTATTTGTGGATTTATTACGTTTAATTTCATTTGTCGAGCATTTATTTTTTCATTTAGACTATCTATTTGTTTTTGTGTCTGACTTATTTGTTTCTCTGCATCTTTATTATTAATTTTTATATATATGTCATTATTCTCAATGCTCTTCTTTAAGTTTTGGATTTGCTTCTTAAATAATGGCATTTGTTGTTTTACTGCCTTTTGTAACTTTGACATATCTACATTTGCTAATTGCTCTTGTGCTTGCTTTATAATCTTAGTCATTTCAGGTAGTATCTTTTGAAACTCTTTTAAGGCTTCTTCTACCTTTGCAGTTACTATTATCTCTATTTCTTCTACAGTGATAAGTCATTCCCCCTCTCTGATATCTTTCATTATAAAAAGCACCAGTAATTGGTGCTTTAGTTTTAATCTATTGATAATTGTTCTTCTTCCATTCTTGGAAGTATACCTTTTCCTTTTAAGAACTCATATAAGAATAATCTACCCTTTTGAGTCCACATCATACTTGTTCTGCTTCCTTGTGTTCCATTTGAATGTGTAAACTCAAATGTCTTTGTTTGTGTATAACCTTTTCCTCTATATTTCTTATATAATAACCAACTTGCTCCTTCTTTATATTGAATACTAAATTTATTTAACATCTTATTAAATTCAGTTGCTGTAAATCCATAATCACAAGCTATTACATTTACTTTTGTTAAATCATCACATTTTAATATTCTATCTGTATAATCAGCCTTAGGCTTTAATTCTCCTATTAGTTGGTCTTTTTTATTGCTCTCTGCAAGTAAATTTTTATTTTCACTTCTTAGATTTTCTACTTTTGCATTTAGTACATTCATAGCCTTTAAGATTAATTCATCTTCTGTCATCTTTTCTTCTCCAGCTATGTATCCTCCTGTTTTTCTTATACTTGGTAATACCTCGCTTGTTACCCATCTTTTGAATTTTTTTGCATTTGGTAGTTTGCTTGACATTATTAAGCTATATAATCCACTTTCATTTATTACTGTCATTTTTCTATTTTGGCTACCGTCGCGAAATGCGACATCAGATAATTTGTCTTCTTCATCTACATGTTTTGATATTGCATCTCTTGTGTTTTTGTATCCTAATATCATTGCTATTTCATTTCCTATGAAATATGGTTCATTATCTATCTCTAAACTTCTAATTTCTCCAAATTCTTCGTTTTTGAATATCATTAAATCACTCATTATCTTACACCTCCCAAAATTTCTTTTGCATATATACTCTTACAGATTTCTACAACTTTTCGATTAAGTAAGTTAATTTCACTCATCGCTTCAAGTTCAAATTGTGTAAAATAGTTGTTACTTTGAGGTTTTCCTAAAATATAATTCATTGCATTTACTTCTTCTTGTTTATAAAGCCTTATAATTTTACTAGTTCTTTCACTATCTTTTAATATGCCTTCTATATAATCGTTATCTACTTTAACACCCATTCCAGTGTAATAATTTTTTATTTTTTCTTTTATTTCCATAATAAAAGAGCCTCCTTCAAATTTCATACTTGAAATAGACTCCTACCTATGTTATAATTATATCTAGGTAGAGTTATTTCTACTTGGTAAGAAGTCCATATATCCGCCAAGATATAGTCAATGGGCTTCTTTCTATTTGTAATTTAATTTTTCTCTTAAATATTCTTGCACTTCTTTGGCATTATAATCAATTAATGAACCAAAATATCTCAATTCTTTTATTATTTTCTTATCATATTCTTTATCTTCTATAGCATTGTATTCCTTTTCGATTTGTTGTATTATGACTCCATTTGCATCTTTTTGCACTATTTTTAGATAAAAAATATCTTCTTTTATTTCTTTTAATTCCACATGCATTCCACATACTTCAAAAATTGTATCCTCATATTGATAAAAAAAATCAGATGCATAATCTACAAGTATATTTTTAGCAATCCAATATTTATTGTCATTAATCAACTCTTCTATTGCAACATTGGCTAAATCATTTTGTGTTCTTTCTAAAATTTCTGATAATGTTTCAAAATCTTCATTAACATTACAATCCAATCTAAATGTTTTTTGTACAAATCCTTTTTTCTTTAACATTTCTTCCTCCTTTCTTTTGTTTTCAAATTTGATATCATTTTTGATATCAATATTGTATATTCTTTTATAACAAAAGTCAAGAGGTATTTTTAAATTTTTCAAAAATTTTGTAAAAATAAAACACCTACCTAAGTAAGTGTCTTATTTGGTTATTCTTATTTTATGATCCAATCATAACCGCAACTTTGGCATAAACATATCTTTTCCAATGTTGTTTTTGTTTTTTCTTTTCCTTCTAATTTTTTAGGAATAAATAAATTAGATAGTCCCAAAGTAAACAACCCTGCTGTCCCTCTCATGGCACTATGTGCCATCTTGTGTCCCATGCTATTACTTTTCTTTTGAGTTTTACTTCCAACTTCTTGCATATTAATTGTTACATTTTCACTGCCACATTTTGGACATTTCATATAGTTCATCTCCTTTTACTTCATATATAATAAATTATATCACTAATTTTCTATGTAATGTGTCGAATTTTGTCGAACAGTATAATTTTACATGTTTTTTTCTGCTTTCATTATATTTCTCATTCTTTTTATAATATCTTCTGGAGATTGTGGCTGTTGTTCTTCTTTAAATAACTCTTTGTAACTATCTCTAATTGGTACTATTTTAGGGTTTCTACTCATGCTATCTGCTCTTATCAATTTATTAGTTACTGCTTCTTGTAAATTTATTTCTCGTTTTAGGTCATCTACAACTTTTAGTATGTGTGTTTGGCAATATATGTTTATTTCTGAGTATCTTGCATTCCAAAATTCCCTAGGTTTTAGGTCAAAGTAATACGCAAGAGGCTCTAATGCATATATTAGTTCAACTAAATTTTTAGAGTTCCTTACGCCTTTTATTATATCATCTAGCCCTTGTAGCCTTGAAATTGTTGTTCTGCTATTTTGCTCATTGCATTTTCTGTTGATTTCTGAACTATCTCGTTCATATTTATTGTTGATAAAGGATTTGATGTCAAACTTTCTAGGTCTTTCTTTGACATCTTCTTTTTGAAAAAACCCTCTTCATTCAAAGCCTCTGCAATTCTCTTATATAGTTCATTATAATTCAATCCTTCAATTCTACATTCATCCATAAAGTCATAAACTTCATCTATGTCTTTAAATAATGCAAATCCATCTTCTGTTTCTGCTAATTTGTATATTAATATACCTAACGTTTCTGGATCTATTATTGAATATGCTTTTACAAAAGCTTCTTCAAAATTTTTATTTTTTAGTAGATTAGCTATTTCTACTATTTTTCTTGTTTTTAGTACTAAATTAATTTTTTTATTTTTTGTTTCTATTATCATTCTATTTTCTCTCCTTTATAAAAGAGAGAAGGCATTATGCCTCCTCGTTAAAATTATTCAGCTGTTGGAAAGCCTTTGCTCTCTTTAATCTCTGAACTTCTATAGATTGTTATTTTTGATTTTAACATATCATCTATAGCAATTTCGCTCATGCCAATAAAGCATGTTCCAGTAAAATACCATGTTAATGGTTTTCCTGTTGTTGACGCTGTACTTTCTGGTAGTTGAATTGCCCAATATCCATTTGTTTTAGCAGTTTGCAATGCTTTTAATTCGTCATATTGGTCTTCCTTGAATAATATCTCTATTTCTAAACTTTCTGCTTTTTGTCTTCCTTCTGCTTGTCTTTCATCTGGAATATCTAAAGCACTATATGTTATTCCTTCTGGTGCTTTTAAAAATTCTGGTATGCTTTGTACAAATGCTACTTGTTTTCTTTTAGCTTCTGCTTGTAAATCTGCTAATGTGTCAGCATGAAATAATTTTGTTAATGTACTTGTTTTTGGATCCATTTTAAATTCCTCCTTATTATCTTATAAAATTAAAAGAGGTCGTTATTGAATTATAACGTACCTCAAATGTTATTGTTATGCCGTATTTTTGCAGTATTTGGTCATATACTGCAGGACTGGTATTTGTCCTTATAAAATTATATTCTTGAAGTTTTGTATCAACTTCATCTGTCATTTGCATAGCTTGACGTTGTTTTGCATTCCAACAAGTTATTGATATTTGAAATGTAGAAAATATAGGAAATGCATTTTCTGTTAAATTCACAGATTTTAAAGGTGTATGTAATTCCAAACAAGGAAACTTACTTGTTGTTGTTGGATTTGTTAGAATTTGTTTATATTTTAATGAATCTAGCTTGTCATACACTAAATCGCTAAACTCTTTTATACTTAAATCTTTCATTTACATACCTCCTTCAGCATTGCTTCTATTTTCTTTTTAACAATATCTGCATTTTCTTCTCTACTTTGAAAACTTGCATTACCCATAAAGTGGTTAGCAGGTACCCCGATGTGCAATGTAAAAGTCCTTTCCTTGAATATTCACAATCGGATATGGTAATGCTTTTTCTACTTTAGACACTGGAATGAACCATTCTGTGTAGCCACTTTTCTTAAAATGTTCTGTTGGATTTGGAACATGTGGCATTTCTGCCCACTGTCCTGTGCCAAAGTATTCAAAAAATAAATATGAAACTCCATTAGACATAAATTTAAAAGGGTCCGCATAAACACGCCCCTTCACTTCTTTAGTTGACATATCAACCATTTCGACTAATATACCACCTTCATTATGACCCTTTTCTAATCTTATTGCATAACCTCGAATGTTTTTTAGTACATCTTCAGTTATCTCTTTGGCTATTTGTGGCAATCTCTGAGTTATAGCATTTATATTCTTGAAATTATGTTTCACTTTAATTTTACAACTTATCATTCTTGCACCTTCTCACATATATATAAATAAGTACTTCCTATTTTATTTTTATCAGTTACTTTATATTGAGGCTTAAACTCCTCTAATTCCGAGATATCTTTAAATGATATTCCGTCTCCTTTTTGTATATCATAATCTTTAGTCGTACGAGCTTTATATGTACTATAATCGACTTCGCCAGTCGATTTTCTGTCTAATTCACTAACGTCTTGTTGCGTGTTTAACCAAGCTATGCCTTTGTATTTCCATTTCTTTTCAGTTTCGCCGTGGTCCTCTATTTCTTCATACTCTGATATATATACCTCTGTTAAATCTCGTAATAACATTAAGGCAACCTCCTTATTGTTGATACATCAATTCTCAATTTTTTCTCTATATCATTAAATGAACTTGAAATAGAACCTTCATTACGACTTAATAGCCCTTCTGCTCCTCTAGCGTTATATTCAGATATAACTGCCTTTTTTATGTATGGAAATAACTTTATATCTTCTTTATTACGATTAGAAGCATCACAGGCAATAGAAGTCATATCAGCTATGATGTCTTGTATTATATTATCTGTATTTTCAATATAATTTGCTCCTAATCTCTTTTTTATTTGTTCTAACATCTATTGCCCCTTTCTACTATCCTCTTGAAATTATTCTTGCAATTGGAATAGCTTTGTGATTTATATAACTTCTATCTTTTTCAGATGTTTCACCAGAATTTACTAAATCCCAGTTAGAACCATCCTCAAGTTCTTTATCTGTTGGTGATAATGAAACTTGTGATTTCTTTTCATATGAGATTCCAAATGGTGCAAATACTTTTCTTTGTCTAATATATAAAGTATCTTGTCCACCGTTTTTTGAAGCATTTCTATCCATTTCATAAGGCACTTTTACACCAACATCTTCAAAATCAATAGCTCCAATACCTAATATATATGTTATATATTCTGTGTGTGCTTCATCTGATACTTCATAATAGTCTCCGATGCTTCCTTCAACCGGATTAGAAACTGCTGTATATTTTGTTCCAGATTTTGTATAATATGTTTTTCCAACTACAATAGCTTTATCAGCTGTTTTTGCATATGTTGCTTCAACATCTTTTATTGGCATATCATCATCAATTACTACTAGTTTACCATTCCATGTTCCTAAATCTAATTCTCTTGTTATGCCATCTTTGTCAGTATATTTTAAGTGTTCTAATAGATTTAAGTTCTCAATATTTGTTGCAACATCTGAATGCATAAATACTAAAGCAAATTTCTTTTTATTTGCTCCACATGCTTTGTTTGTAGCTGTATTTAATGTTGTTGCTTGAATATTTCCTTTTACTTCTGTTGTGTGTTTGTTCACAAATTCTAGGTTTTTATCACCTGTCATTGAGAATATTCCTTTTAATACTGCTAATATTGTATCTTGATCTAGTCCATCTTTGTAATCTGCTATTTGTTCTGCAACATTTTGCATAAAGTCTTTTCCACCTGTTACATCATAAGAAAAGTCTTTTTCTACAAACCCTTTAGCTCTACCGACTACTACAACACCTCTTTCGAATGTTTTTGTTGATGTTGCTGTTATGTCTGTTTGTCCATCATAATTTACTGCATCACCTTCTAATAGTCCACGCATTGCAATTCTTGCATATGCTGTACCATCTTCATCAGCAAATACTTTTCTAATATCTTCATTTCCTGTTAAAGCTCTTGATTTCTTTAACTCATTTGTTTTTAAGTTTGGTACTCTATCTACAGAGTATTTAAATGCTTTTTCATTAAAGCTTTTTGAATCAAATTTTCCCATTTTTTATTACCTTCCTTTTTATAAATTTACTTCTGGGTGTTTGTTTAAATATTCTGCCAATTCTGTATAACTCATTTGGCTAATATCTTTTTGAGTTACCCTTTCTCCTGTTTGTGGTGCTGGCTCTTTAGAATACTCGCTTATTACTTTTTCTCTTTCGCTTTTTACAGCTTTTTCTAGTATTTCTAGTTTACTTTTTATTGTTTCAGCTGTCTCATATTCGAAATTAAAAGTTATAAAATCTAATGGTATTCCTTTTGCTGTTGCTTGCTTGATAGTCTCAGATTTTAATTCATTTATTGAATTTTGTTTTTCTGCTTTCTCTGCCCTAGTTTTCCATTGTTCTAGTTCATAGTTTTTCTTCTCATCTGCATCCATCTTTGCAAGTTTTTCAGCCTCTTCTAATTTGTTTTTTTGTTCTTCTTCCCATTTTTTTCTTTCATTATCTAGTCTTGTATTCATAGCTTGTGCGACTTTTTTGTCGTACTCACTTTGATATTTTTTATTACTAGCTAATAATTCATCTAATGAGATTTCTCTTTCTGGTTCTGTTTCAGGTGTAATTTCTGCCCCAGTTTCCTTCTTTTCTTCTTCCATTTTTTCTCCTTGTCTCAATTTGTTCTTTATAGCCCAAATTGTTACTTAATATTCTGTTGTTCTTTATAGCCTACTCCAGTAAAAAGGCATAAAAAATAGACGTACGTCTACGTCTAAAAATTTATAATTATAAAATGTTAATAACTTATTTATTATCTTTATTCTTTGCTTTCATATATCCTTCTGCAAAATTATATTTAAATACCCATATAACAGGTCTAAATATTGTAATTATAGTAAATATAATCCAATACCACGTTGGCATTTGTAATTTAATGCTTAATATTAAAACTAATAGCCACATATTATTTATCCTCCCTTGTTACTCCTTTTATAGCCCAAAATTGTGCTTCTTCTAATTTTGTTAATGCTAATGATGTTTCTCTGCTTGATTTGCACTTTAAATCAATTTCATCATAGATAATTGAGAAACATTCTCTTATATGTTGTATTCTGTTATTTTTTTCTTCATCTACTGCTAAATATTTTGCTCTATCGTTCATTTTTTCACCTTCTTTCCATAATAAAAGCACCTACTATTTAGTAAGTGCTATTTTTAATTTTTAAAATCTATATTTTTACATATTTTTTCTATTTTTCTCATAAGTGGTGTATTTTTATCTATTTCTTGTTTATCATTCCAAAATTGTGCTTTTAAACTACTTCTTTTTTCTTGTTTAGTTAATTCTATTTTTCTATCTGGATTTTCCATACTATACTTCCTCCAATTTAACATATATTATACCATTTTTATTTTTTATGTCAATTAGTTGAAAGTCTGTGTTCCTCATAAACAATATTTCTCCTCCACCTTCATCATTTAATGTAGACAAATTTCTTCCTGTTTTAGATTTTATCCTCATTATCATTTTAAAACTTGTATCATATATTTCTAGTGATGAAGATATATAACTATTCCAATGTCCAATTCTTTGCTCATTATCAAATATAGACAATATGTTTGAAACATCTTCACTATCTCTTACATAAACACATCTTTTAACCCATCCTTTATATATTGGCATTCCTTTTAATGCATTATCTAAATTCTGTATATATTCCTTATCTTCTTCTGATAAAGTTTCATTATTGTATAATTTTGAGTTAATTTTATAAGACATACTTTTTAGATATTGTTCTAATGATTTATATTGTTCTTCTCCTAAAACATTTCCATTTCTAAAATCTTCACTTGTATAATTACTATTGTATATAATAGTTGAACGGCAGTAATGAAAATGATTCTGTATAGGTGGAAGATTTAAACCTAAAACTAATCCATTACATCTAATTCTTTGTAATCTTAATTCTTTTTGATTTTCTCCATAATATCTATCAAATACATTTTCTTTGTTAATATAAAATTCTTGGTTATTCAAACTATCACACATCAATGTTGTTTTGTCATCTTCTACTGCTATAAATCTAACTTTGGTATTATCTTCTGTTACTGACTTTATGCCTTCCACTTTTGCTAAATTGTTTAGTCCTATCATTGTCAAGTCCATATAACCTGATATTTTATCGTCATTTATATTAAGTCTTTGATTATTTTGTCTATTTATTATCGTTTGAAACTCACTAGAATCGATTTTTAGGTCTTTTTGTTGTTGCATACTTAAAATTACTTGTTTATATATTTGCTGTGCATTATATTGTATTGTTGCTTCAATATATTGTTTCCAAGTTAGTCCGACTATAATTAGGTTGGTCTAATAATGCAAGAAATAAAGCCATCGGAATTATTGATGGCTTTTTCTTTTTATTTACTTCTTTTTGTCCTTCTTCATAGTAGTAGTTTGTATCTTCATACATTATTTGTTTTTCTTGTTCTTCTAATTTGCTTTGTTCTTCCATATATGCACTATAAATAAGCAATTCTAGTATTTCACTATTCTTTACTCGTGTTCTTCTATAAATGTTATTTGCTAATACTCCAAAATAACCTGTTAATAGCTTCTGTTCTTTCCATTGCTCTATGTAATTATTTATTCTTTTTTTAGTTTTATTGTCTGCTATATTGTATATATTTTCTGTTGTAAAGTTAAATGTATCTAGTAATTCTTGAAGCCTGTTTTGTGTCTGTTTGGACGTTCTATTGTACAATAGTTTTAACTCTTGCATTTTTTCGTCATGGTGTTGCCATATATTCATTCACAGCACCTCTATTCTTTTATCTGTTTATTAACTGCCTTGACTTGCTCTTTCTTATTGTCTGCTGTTAATTTTTGTGCTTTTTGTGTCTCTGTTAAGTCTGTTACTTTGTTGTCTTGTTTATCTTCTTTGTTTTGTTCTACTTCTGCTTGTCCCATCATTTGCATTTGTTCTAAATTTTTTTGAATGTTTTCTTCGTTTTGTAAATCCATTTTTGCTAATTCACTTGTTGCATCTAAATCAAGATTTAATAAATTTATAACTGTCTCATCTGATAATAAACCTCTTACTTTTAATGCATTTGTAATATCTGTTGCTCTATCAGAAGGTAAATTTCTATTCAGTTTTACTTCAATATCTCTAAAATCATACGTTTTACCTTTTTCTTTATTAAATTTTTCTAATATAATTCTCCATCTTCTTGTTAAACCTTCAAGAAAATCACCTTCAAACGTTGCTATGTACTGTTGTAATCCGAAGAATTTCTTCTCTAATGCACTATTATTGTCTGCAGACGTAAAACCTAAATCAGTCATATTAGGGCAGAATGAGCATAAACAAATAATATCCATCAATGTCTTTTTATGATTTTGTAATGCAGTATCATTTACATTCTTTTCAACCCATGCTATATCACTATTTACATCTTTATTTCCGTCAAGATACCTAACTCTGCTTGTTAATACATATTCATCTTCTTTTTGTCTTGCTGGATTTATAATGTCTTCGCCTTTTTCATTTTGGATAATCATTGGATTTTCTGGTTGATATCCTATAACTTTCAATATTGCTTCATCATTATACTTAAATACATTTCTTGAATTTTGAATACATCTTTCATATGCTTTTATTAAACTTATTACAGGTTCAAATATTGCCATTCCATCGCAATTTTCTATTGCCGTTGCTGGTATATCATCATCCCATTTTTTAGGTTGTTTTTCTTTTTCGTTTTCTTTAAATAATGGTTCGTCTTTGAATTTTTGTTCATATGCAGGTGTACCAAACATCTTTCTTTTTTCAGGTGTATCGTAATAATATCTTTTTCCATCTGCTGTTGTTAATTCTACCATTTGTTGATATTCACCATTTGCCATATATGTACGAATTATTCTATATAAACCTATTAAATTTTTAGGTAATGAATAATCCCATATAGCAACTGTTTCTAATGCATCACTTCTTGCTATTGTTATTTCTCCTGTTGTTTCATCTTTATAATATATTTCATAACATGCTCTTTTTATTAAATAATCTAATACCATATGTAAAAAATGTGAACCATCTTTGTTATAATCTGTTATGTGCTTTATAAGTAATTCTATTTCTTTTATTTCTTGTTCATCATTAGTTTCGTGATTAAATAGTTCTTTGATTATTTTATCTTTATCTTCATTAAATGCTTTTACTTTATATGTTGGTGCTTTTCCTCCAAAATAACCAGCTGACATAACTGATATATATCTTTCTAGTGGTACTTTAATATCTTCATCATCTAAACTTGCAAGTTCTTCATCTGTTAATTTTCTTCTGAATTTTTCATATAGTTCTTTTCTAACATCTAGTTCTAATTGTGCTTTAAAATATATATCTGTTATGCTTCTTTCTTCTGCTAATCTTTCTTTACTATATCTTAACATTGTTTCCTCCAATCAAAAAACACCTACTTTTTAGTAGATGTTACATTCTTATAAATGGTTGATTTGTCATTCCCATATTTCTATTTCCTTTTATATATTTTTCTACTGCATATCTCATTGCATCCATTAAATGATTAAAATCATCTATTGGTCTATTTATTTTGTTTCCAAACTTGTCCTCGTCCCAAGTATAGTTACTTATTTCTGTTATAAAATTTACACATCTAGGATGTATTATTATTTCAAAGTCTTGTATAAATTGAATACCATTGTTTATACTATCTTTTCCTTTTAATGCTCCTGTGATATGTCTTAATCCTAATCCTCTTAGTTCATCTATTGATTTTGGTTCTGCACTATCTGCAGTTATTTTTTCTTTTGAGTAACCCATCTTGTTTATTTCTTCATATATTGCTTTGTTACTCATTCCTTTTTGATAGATTTCATCATATACATAAATTTTTTTATTTTTTAAATCTATTGCACCACAAAATAGTGCTGTTGGGTCGTTTGTATAACCAAAGTCTAACCCAAAAGCACTATCTAAGTTTCTTATTGTATTTAGTTCAAATTTTTCTTCTTTCCAATTTTCATAAACTAATCCATCAACTATACCCCAATTACCTAATCCAGCAACTTGATATCTTCTAGGATTATTCTTTTTCATTCTTTCAAATACTTTTTTATCTGCTTCATCTAGCCACTCATTACAAAGATAATTTGTTGTCATTGCTAATACATCAGCATCTTTAACATCAAAAAACCTTTTCTTAATCCAATGATGTTCATTCCAAGGATTTAATGTTATTGTTATTTGTTTAAATAACCCCTCTGGAACTTCTCCGTCTTATACTTTCATCTATTACATCAAAATCAGATTCTTTTGTTATTTCGTATGCTTCTTCAATCCACAACCAACATAAAACACCAATATCTACTGATATTGATGTTACTTTTAATGGATCGTCTAACCCTCTAAAATATATTTTCTGTCCTGTAGGTTTATATGTCATTTCTAATGGACTTTCTTTTATTTCCCAGAAATTATCTACTTGTAATCTATGTATCGCCCATTTTAATTCTGTAAAGCAACTATCTTTTAATGTCCTAAATGTTTTTCTAATTACAAGTGTATTAGCTTCTTTGTATTTCATCATATTACTTATTATCCATAATGCTGTTGTTTTTGACTTTTTACTTGCTCTTGAACCTTTACATACTCTATATCTACATTTGCAATGCCAATATTCTGCATAGCCTTTTCCAACTATACTTTGTAATGATATTTGATTTATTTGCTGTTGTGTATTTGGGTTTATTATTTTACTCTGTAATATCATCAGTTATCACCACTGGTATATTCCCAGTCACTTCAACTTTTTCTTTAAATGTACCATATCTTCTTCCAAGTAATTCTGCACATTTGGTTCTATCTTGTAATGAAGCATCTAATCCAAATTGATCTTTTTCTTCCCCTCGCATTACTTTTGTTAAATATTGTAATACTTCATCTTGTGAGGCTATTCTTTGGTTTTCTTTTTCTTGAAGTTTTATCTTTATAAATTTGTCTAGTTTTGACAAGTTTTGTGAACCTATTCTATTAAGATTTTTTCCTTTATAGCCAGCCATTTTACAAGCCTCTGTTGCATTTGCAGTCTCTATGTAATAATCAATAAATCTTTTTTGCATCTCTGTTAATAAATTGTATTCTTCTTCTATGTTTTCATTTTCCATCTGCCTCACTTCCTTTTCTGTATTCTTCTATTAAATATTTCATTACATCTACTTTGCTATAACATTCTTCTTTTTGTTTATATCTGTCTTGTAATTCAATTTCATCTGTTTCTTCGTTATATATTTCTACTTGTTCTTTTTTTAATATTTGATATTTAGTACAATATTTACTATTCTTTTCACTATAAAATTGAAAACTATTTATTTTGTATATTTGTCCTTTTATAGATAAAGCATATAATAGTTTATTTATGTTTTTATTTATATTCATTTTTTTACCTCTCACAATATTTAGAAATTGGCACTCCATTTAATAAAATATTTTCTATTTTTTGTTCTATCTTAATACCTATTTTTTCTTTATATTGTCTCACTATTTCATTTATAAAATCATTACTACTTGCTACTACTTCACATACATCTTCATAACTAAATGTTTTATCTTCATTTTGATTATGTCCATATTCGTATAACCACACATGAGTTAGTTCGTGCTTTAATGTTTTAATTATATTTGCTTGGTCTTTTAGTAACATTACTTTTTGAGTTTTATATATTGTTACTCCTAAAGTTTCTTCACCTTTCATTTCGTTATTTATTGTTGCTTCGTCTACTTCTTCTATTGTCCACTCTGTATTGTTTATCTTGAATTTCATACTTTTTCTCTTCTTTCTCACATTGCTTATTGTATCTGCATAATTCACACTTATATTTCATACATTTCGTATAATTAATCTTTTCTCTCATAGTACGCACACTTTGTTATGACTACGTCATTTAAGGCGGATATTCTTATCTCGCATAGATCTTTATCTTTATTTTTACAGTTCTTACAATTTTCTTTTACATATTTCTCATATCTTTCTTGATTAGTCATAACAACACCTCTTTCGTTATTTTATAAAATACTAGAAAATGATGTAACTGCACATCACTTTATACTATTTTACGGCACTAGGGGCTCCTATACTAGAAAGGAACAATTACCTATAACCTAGATTTATAATTTTATTGTTATCGTAAAAATTACTAAAACCGCTATTTGTTCTCGTATAATAGTAAACCGCTCTTTGTTATTAACATCTAGTATCGCTAAAAAGAGTAAACGCTTTGGTTGCGATGGTTAGAGTTGCACTAACTATCTTCAGCTTATGAGACTGACGAGATTTCTGGTTCTCTACAATCGCAATATGTAGGAGGTTTTAATTTTATTTTCAACGTAGGTTCCTCACACTTTATACTACGCATATCTAGGAGCGACCTAGCCACTGGTTTTGGAATCTAGATTCGAACTAAAAACTAAAGGTCCAAGGCCTTTCGTGATACCATTTCACTATTCCAAAATGTCTAAGGCTTAACTAGAATTACCTTTTTATCTTAATGAAGGTGAGTTGTGTAAGTGTATATATCAACTTATCTAGTATTAGTTAATAGCATAAATAATAGAGCCTATCTTTTGATAAGCTCTTATTTTTGTTTGTTTTTATTATTTTCAAGTAATTCTATGATATTATCTAACTTCTCATAAATTTCGTCTAAACTTTTAATAGAATAAGGTACTTCATTTTTTTGCTCAATTACTTTTAACGATTTTTGCATTGTCTCTAATATCTCTTTTAATTCTTGATTCATATATGCCACCTCCTTTTCGGAAGATATTATATATGATCTATTTTGCAAATGCTGTCGAAAAATGTCAAAAGGACCAACTTTTTGTTAGTCCTTTAAATTTTATGTTCTGTCAATTATAATTATAGCACCTCGAAAGCGAAATTAAAAGGAAGTTTTTGCGAAGTTTTTGCGAAGTTTTTAGCCCTCGCCAATATTAATTACTTCTAGCATACTGTCTAAAGCATTATCTCTATACACTTGTAGCTGTTTTATTGATTTATGTATCTCGAAATTATCAAAATATGCTTTCTCTACATAGTTCCATTTCGACTTTTTCATATAGTATTTTCTAATAACAAATTCTTCATCCTCTGACAATTGATTCAATAAATTTTCTACTCGTGCTATTTTTTGAACCAAATCCGTCTCAATATCTTGATATTCTCTTATTCTATTTTTTAAAAATTCTCTATTCTCCTTGTTTATGTGATATTCTTCTTTATGATAATGTATTGCTGTATTTGCCGTTTTATCTGATATTTTATTTGTATTGCTATGTAATGTATCATATCCGCTTCCCGATAATTGCATAGCTTCTATTATTTCTTCTGGTGTATCTTCATATACTGTTCCTGCATAATCCAGCCTCCCATTATAATGCTCTAGTTTTAGTTGAACTTCTTTCAGTTTTGATTCATTTTTAGGATACTCAATTAACATTCGTTCTAAATCTTCTTTGATATATTTCATTTGTTCCCTCCCAAATATATATTTTTTATAACGCACTTAAGCGTTGATAATGATTTTTGCATATCTGATATTCTGCTTAATACTTCTTCTTTATTTTCTTTTGTTGTATTACTACTGAAGTTTTTTATTGCTTCATCTAAATTATCGTATGTGTATCTTAAATCTGTTGAGCATTTAATATAATTTATACTCATTATTCTTTTCCTTTCACTTCACTTTCAAAATATTGTTTAATACAGTCATCACAAATTTTTCTATTTTCTCCTGCATAATATTTACATTTTGTTGTCATATCTAAATATTCACATAAATTACTGTCGCTAGTCGCTATATAATTAGCCATTAAATCTATTATTTTGTTTTTCTCGATATTTTTTGCATTCGCTAAGTCTAATTGATTTTGTAATATATGTGTATCTCTATCATATTCTTGTTTTATTTTATCTCGCTCGTCAGCTATCTTCATTATTGCTTCAAATAGTCTTTTAGCTTCATCATTTAGCATTTTTGGTCTTACACCTTGAAGCTCGTCTAGTACTTTTTGTGCTTGTTCGTTTGTCATATTCTAGTTCTCCTTTTCTATTAGCTCTTGTAATTCTAATATTCTTTCATTGATTGCTTTTATTCTGTCAACATCTGAAAATCTATTACAACTTAGTAACACTTTCTTATATTCTACTAGCTTGTCTTTTACTTTTTGAATTGGAATATAATTTTCATAAATTATTTGTTCTGCTTTTTGTTGTTCTTCTGCTCTACCTTGTATATAAGCATCTTGTCGACTATTTCTATATTTAGTTGCTGTCATTTCATCTAAATTTGGTGCTATTAATATATATTCTTTTAATTCTTCATTCTCTTTTTTTAAGCTGTTCACTTCTGTGCTTAGCTGTTCATTCTCTTTTAATACTCTTTTATAATCTGATAAAATAACATCAACATACTTTTTTCTAGTAATAACAAAATTTTCAATGCCTTCTCTTTTAAAAGTTCTCAACAATTCATACATTTTTATTTTCTTACCAGTTGATAATTTCTCCAATGCTTCTTCTATACTATTTTCTTTCACTTAAAACACCCCCTAATTCTTGCTTTAAAGCTTTAATATGTTTCTTACAATAATCTTTATTATTTATTTTTGTTGCACACTTAATACATAATTTTTTATCACAAGCAACTCTTTTTACTTTCCCTCGTCCTTCTAAATCAATATTATATCCTATATCATAATCGCATAATATTGTAGCTTCTCTTTTGTGACATTCTTCACATATTATTTGAGGTAATTGTACTATATCAGCTGTTTTCACTATGTATCACTCCTCTCTTAATTTTTTACCTTCTTTTAATTTATACATCTTTCTCCTCTTTTCTTGACTGTCTATTACATATATGTTATTATATTTTTGGAGATGTGATGAAATTGGTAGACATACCAGCTTACCAAGCTGGCGGATATTATCCATGCGGGTTCGAATCCCGTCATCTCCACTGAGCACCTACTTTGTAGGTGTTCTGTTTTATTGTTTTGAAATAACTATTTTTCTCCTAATAACTCTGGATTCTCGAAAACATTTCCTATCACTTCTATATCATAGTCAATATAATCTCCTAAATTTTCAAATGCGTCTTTTACACCTGTAGTTATTAATATATAAGCCAAATATTCTTCTGACCAAACAATTTGTGCAATTAAAGGTTTTATTGGTATCACTTTGCTATTTTTATTTGTTATTTTTACGACATCTTCCTCATATATTTCTTTTCCATTTTTATCGTGTAATCCTGTATATTGCATTAATTCAATTTTATCTGTAACATCTTTATATTCAAAATCTTCATAATCATCATAATTACTATCTTTTTTGAAAACTTGTTCTAGTCTCAGAATAAACGGATAATGATATAAATAATCCTCGTCATCAAAATATCTCATTCTTTCATCTTCTTTGTCGTATGCTCTAAACTTTATTTCTCTATTCATCTTCTCCTCCTGCTTCATTTCCCCAACAATCCCAACCATCTACTGTTTGTCTTGCAAATAACTCTATTTTGGGAACCTGTCCAACTAGTTGAGTTATTCTTTCTCTTGCTTCGTCTGGCTTTCTGCTATGTTCCCTTCTCTCTGATATTATGCAACTGCTAACCTTGTTACTCTGTATTATTTTTCCTGGTTTTCCTTTAATTCCAATTAAACACACTTCACAATTACTCTTTGTATAAAAACCTATTCCAAAGCAAGGTTTCTTATTTATTTTATTTGTTTTTATCCAGCTGAATCCTAACGTTTTATATTCAAATCCCCAGCTTTCAATAATCTTCAAACATTCTCTTAAATTTGGAAAAGTAGCCCATATAAATAAAATACAGTCTTCTGCAGCAATATTTTGGATAACATTTTTCATTTCTTCTATTTCTTCTAATTTCATAGTTTTATAATGTCCTTTTACTCCTCCGTCCCATTTTGTGCCATTTGTGTACATCTCCATAATTCCACGGAGGATCTGCGTAAATTATATTGTATTTTTTATTTGTGTTATATATATCTATGTACATTATTGTTTTCCTCCCTAGTCTCATAACAATTAGCCTCAAACTGTTGACGTGTCAATATTTCAAATATATGATAATTTTTATCATGCTTAATATTTTGTAACATTTCTTCATCTGATATGTCTATAATTCCTTCAATGTAACCTTTTGTTTCTAATGTTGTCGAAATGTTGTCTATTCTATATTTAATAATGTCTCCAACTTCTATTAGGTCTATTAGTTGTTTGCTGTGTTTCAATTGAAATCCATATCTAGTGTATATATAATTATCAGACATCCCATTATCTCTTCGTATTTCTTTGCCAACATCAATTTTTAAATAATTTAATGCATTTGGAATGTATTCAATTAAAATTCCGATGTAACCTTCCTCAGTTCTCACATATTCTCCAACTTCAATTTTATTTTCCATATGAACCTCCCATTACTGCTGTAGAGCATCTATTAGCTCTATCTGTTGCTCTACTTTATTTTGTAATTCGTTTACTTCTAACTGTTTCTTATATAGTTCATATCCTCTACCCTCAGCAAGTATAATCAAACCTAAAATTATTATTAAAATAAAAATTGTATCAATAAAATCTTTCTTATTCATTGTTGAAATTTCCTTTCGTTTTATCTAAATATGTTACAGCTACTGCATAAGCACTCCATATGTCTGCCTTAAATCCATAAAACCAACCGGGATTTCTCTTTGTTCCAGCTGTTCCAAATCTGTCTATTAAGGCTTGTCTTATGTTGCTGTCTTTTGCTTTCATAGAATTGCATAAATTCATTTTTTCTTCTTTACGATATATGTAGTCACAGTCTATACCTAGCTCATATGCTTCTTGTATAAATCTACCAATCCACACACAAGTATCAAATACTTCTTTACCAACTGGCATTCCATAGCAAGCTACCATTTCTATTACTAGCTTGTCATATTCTGCATGTTGTATTACTAGACTTAATTTTTCATTTTCGATTTTTCCTTTTTCAATTATCTGGTATGTTTTGCTATCTGCAATACAATATGCACTTTCTATATTTCCGGGGATCTATTGCTAATATTTTCATCTTTTATCTCCAATTCTTCAGTTAAATACTGATATGTATATTTAGGATTATTTTTCCTTTGTTCTAATTCTTTTAAATTTTTCAACGCTTGTATTAAATCTTTTTCTATAAACTTGTTTTTATATTTATCAATAAAAGTATTTTTCAATGACACTACTACATCTATTTCATCTTTTACTTTTCTTCTTTCTCCCCTTACATATTTCAATTGTTTTACTATTTTACATGATCTAACTGCATCTATATTGTGATTTTCTATATAATGCAGTAGCTCATCTTGTTTAATATCCCAAATACTTTGTTGATTTCTTAACTCTGATAGTCTTTTATCTATATCTTGAAAGAGTGTTAATGTGTATTTTAAAATATCTTCTATTTCCATATTCTCTCCTGTTTATCTAACTCTAATTTAATTTGTTCCCCTTCGGTACCCGTAACATACTTGCACTGTTTAACTCCTCGAAAATAAATGTTTTCTAATTGTTGACATCCGTCTACATAGTCCATATTTCAGTGTTTTTGCACAGATACCGAGTTAATTGTGGATAATTCATAAGCTATCCTCTAACTACTCTTACATATTTTTTGTTTCTGCCTTTACAGATTAAATATGTTGTATAACCATCTATTAAGTACCCTTCTTTATTTATTACAATTGGTTGCTCAAATTTGCCTGTAATTAAATAATATGAAATCTTATAATTCATTTTTTCTTCTCTTGGCGGATGCTCTATAAAACTATCTTTTATTTTTATATTACTTAAATTTTTTATCATAACTACCTCCTAATAAATTCTTGAAATATGATTCATGTTCAAGGCTTCAAATCCCTTTAGCGTTCTTTCGTAAACTGCTACCGTTTTACCTGTATACTCACATTTCTTTTTATCTATCGCTTTAACCATTCCCATATCTTCTAACTCTGACAAGCGTGGTGCGGTGTAATTTCTTTCCGTGCTAGGAATAAAACCTAAATCAAATAACTCCACAGCTAGCTCTTTGGCCGTCTTAGGCTTGTCCAATCTATTCAAAATTTGTATGTATCTTATTTTTGTTTTATCTTGTATATCATCAAATGACATTTGTCTTGTCTTTGCTGTTATTGTACTCATTTGTGTTCACTCCTTCCTTACAAACCTAATTCTTTTAAGGTGTATTTCTTGTTTACTTCCATTCCTTTATACATGCTGTTATCTGTTATGTATGGAAAAACTAGTTTATCATTGTCCTCACAAACTATTCTTATATAGGGATTTATCTCCGTTATTTCTTTTTTCTTTTGTATAAATTGTATTCTTTTTCTGAATGGTCTAATTACCTCTGCTAAATATTTCTTTTCTGTTTCATCAAGTACTTCTTCTCTCTCAAATACTGTTTCGTATTTGACTGGTCTTTCGACTTTGACTATGTCGTTCTTTTCCTCTCCATCTACATCTTTCAAATCCTCTGGGTAATATCTTAATGATGTAAAGAGATCGTTTCCATACAATTTATCTCCAGATACAATTTTCTTTAGTCCATTTCTGTATGTAACTATATCTCCATCCTTTAAGTCTGATTTTATAAATTTTACTTTTGTAAATTCATCTTCTGCCATCCACCATAATTCGTTTTTTTCAAGTGAACTACATTTATAGTCTCTATCACTAATTTCCTCTATTTTTACAATCTCTCCAATATTAAACCCATGTCCATGTTTTTTGGCTATTACTTTTACTTTATCTCCAACTTTAAATTTCATTTATTTTTCCTCCTCTTCTAATCTTTTAATCTCCTATCTGTTTTATAAAGTTACTTTGCAATTTTAATAATTGCTCTTTCATATTTTCTGGCAATAATCTTTGTTCTCTTTGTCTTTCCGTTATTATCTCGTATTGCTTTAAGAATTGCCCTTTTGTCACAGTATTTACTGTTGCTATATCCGTTCTAGCTAATTCTTTTACTTGTCTTACATTTCCAAAGAACTTCTTTACTTCTGGACTTGCTTTAGCAAACTCTTCTTCTGTCATATATCCACCACTACAAATCATTGAATATGCTTCATTCCAAGCTTCTATTGCAGTATTTTGACTGCTTGGGTTTATCATCTCTATTGCATTTTTTCTTATGTCGTGTATCGTTGGAGGATATGGACTTTCTATTATTGTTTTCTTTACTGCTTGCAAAACTAACTTATAATCTAAATCCCCTAGACATTCATACCAAGTATTTAACATTAGCTCTTTTTGTTTTTGTGATTTGTTTGATATAGCTTCATAGTTACCAGCTAAAAGAGTTATTATTTGCACCATTTCTGTCCTGCTCATCTTTTTCTTTTGCCTCCTTCCATAAATCCACAAAACCGTCTATTTTGTCTCTTTTTTTGTTATTATATTTTCCCTCTAGTATGGAAACTGCCTTATCTGGTCTTATAATAAAGTCAAAGTCTGCTTTCCAGTTTCTATCGTTGTCTCCTATAAGAAAATCACTAGTATTTGCTATTATGCAAACATCTATAAATTGCTTTTCTGTTAATTCTTTTAAAAGCTTATTTATGGCTGTTTTTCGTTTTGAAGTGAGCTTTTGAACTCGCGGAAGGTTTGGACAATAGGAATTGTAAATTCCTATAATATTATTATATTTATCTTTTACTTCTACTTTTTCATCTTCATTTACATCTACTTTAACATCATCATCTACATCTTCATTTACATTATCAGTTATTTTTGTTATGCCGTGTTATATCATTTATAACATTGTTATTTTTGTTATCTTCTGTTATAACATTGCTACTTTTGCTATCTTCTACTATAACTTCGTTATTTTTGTTATTCCATCTATTTGCCATTCCCTTCTTGCCTGCTTCACTTCTTTTATTCTTTGTGCCTTCCCATTTATCTCTATCTCTGTCTAGTTGTGCTTTTATAAACGAGAAAGCCATCTTCAATGTACCTTCTAGTTTAGGTTCTTGTTTTGTTTTCTCGTATTGCATTATTGCTCTTATAAGTTGCCCTAATTCTTCATCTGTTAATAAATTAAATTGTTCTTCATAGTCTAAATACATTAGAAAACTAACTTTCTCCATATGTTTTCTCCTTTCGTTAATATGAAAGGACATAGAAATCTTATAAGAATTTTATAAGTATATGTTTCTATGCCCTCCTTTCATAAATAATTTTTTCCATATCTTTTCATAAATTCTTCTTTTGTTTTGTTATAATGTTCTTGCCAAGCTTTTTGAGCTTCTGCTTTTAACCATTCCCATTTTTTAGGGTTCAAATGTATCGAGTCATTGCTTGTCCTATGCATATAAGGTGTTATAAATATTACTAGTCCATCTTGAATAGATTTGTCTCTGTTTCCTGTTCTACCTTCAAAAACTTCATGCCTTTCACTTCCAGCAAATCTTTCTGTTGAATAAAATGAATTTTGAGGCATTATGCTATATTCTTTCATTTTCTACCCACTTCAATCTTGCAACTTCGTTAGGTGTTAATGTGCATATTCCTTGTTGTTGTGCTTCTTGTATTACACCATCTAAAAGTATCTTAAATTCGTTTTTATCCATTTGAGAACTGCCTTCGTATACTTTATATATCTTGAAATTTACACCGTTTATTTGGGTTTCTCGTTCAAATTCGTAATATTTAAAAAACTTTGATACATCAATATCAGCTCTTATCGTTACTAGCATTGATTGTGAATAGTCTTTTATCATCTTTAAATATGTATCTTCTTTAGATAATCGCATTTTATTTGCTATTTCATTGATTAAACTCCACATGTAAGCATTTTGTGTTAGAGTTCTTTTTTCTTTGTGCTCTTTAACTTCAAATAACTTTTCTCTGTTTTGATTAAATAACCATTTAACTAATGCCTCTGCTGTTCCTATCATAATCTGCCTCCAAATTAAAATGGTAAATCATCTTGATTAGTTATCTCAAAATCGTCTGTAGCTTGTACCTCGTTTTGTGTTGCATCTTTTTTGTCCCCAGCAAAATATGTTTCTTCTGCTATTACCTCTGTTACATAGTGCTTTATGCCTTTGTCATCATCATAGTTTCGTGTTTGTATTCTTCCTATTACTCCAACTTGTTGACCTTTCCTAAAGTATTTACTTACAAATTCTGCTGTCTTATTCCATGCAACGCAGTTTATAAAATCAGCTTGTCTTTCTTCTCCTTGCTTAACAAATCTTCTATTTACTGCAAGTGTGAAACTTGTTACTTGTGTGTTTGTACTTTGTGTATATCTTGTTTCTGGATCTTTAGTTAGTCTCCCTAATAAAATTACCTTATTCATGTTGTTTTGCCTCCTTTGCTTTTTTTATTGCTTCTAATATTTTTACGTATTGACTTGCTGTTAGATCTGTTGTTTTTGAGATTTTATAATTCTTTTGTAGCAACTCTTCAACATTCCAGCCCATTTCCTTCATCATTGCTTCTACTTTTTTTGCATCTGCTTCACTGATTTTGTTGTCTGTAACACTACTTTTCTTTGTTGATTGTTCTGGCGTTTCACTGTCTGGATCCTTCATTTCATCTGTTGGAATACAGAATACTTGAAATAGTGCATATTTCATTGCAATTGCCATTGCCTTGTTTGTTGCTTTATCTCCACTATCCATTCCTTCTCCAATCGTGATTGCCTCAACACTACTTCCATCTTCTGCATAAAATTTATATTTTATTTTGCATATTGAGTAGATTAAATTTCCACCTTTAGAAGTTGTTCTTTCTTCTCTCGTTTGCTCTAATATCTCTGGTACTATAAAAACTTTATTCTTGGCTAATAGTGGTTGTAATGCATTCATAACATCATCTATTCCTCTATACATAAAGCCTTGAGTTTTATTTCTTTGAGTTTTTCCTATACTCGGAACCTCTTCCATAATTTTCGTTATACTTTGATATATATTCATCATTTAATACTCAACCTTTCTCCTCTTGGCTCCAAATGAGCAAAAGGTAATTTCTTGCCTTCTTCTAATGCTTGTCTTATTTTGTCTGTGTCATTTTCTACTACTGTTTTTGTGTATTCAGCGGGTACTTCACTATCTATTGTTAATGCTTGCTTTCCGCCATTCTTTGCTATACTAAAACTAAATAAATTAGTTGCAAATCTTGTCTTTCCTGTTTCTTTCATTGCATTAAATAAATTGCTTTTTAATGCTTTTACTCTATTTTCAAATACCTTAGCACTTTCAGATAATCTTTGAGCTTCTTCTTTTCTAGCTTTTGCTTTTGTTTCTAGCTCTTTCATAATCTTTGCATAATTGTCTGCTTTATCTTCTATATCTCCTTCTATACTTTCCAATGTATCTAGTACCATTTGCTCGTCTACATCGTCTTGATATAGCATATTTAATACTTCATCGTAATTCCTTGTTAATTCATATATGTTACTCATTACATACCCTCCATTTCATCAAAAACTCTATCTTCGTAATCTCTGTCTGCTTCTTCAAGCTCATGTTCGTATCTTGCTTGTCTTTCTTCTGAATCCGTCGTTTCTATAATATAGCCATTTACTATTCGTATCATATCTGTTCCTTTCCACAATGTGGACAATATTTATAAGTTTCTTCTAGTGTTTTTCCACAGTTGTAGCAAACTCTGATGTCCTTTCTTTTAGAAATTTCAATTTTGTCCCCTACTTGTAATATCTCAAGAGGTTCTCTAATCTCTATGTTTAAATTTTTTCGTATTTCCATTGGAATAACAATTCTTCCTAATTCATCTAGCCTTCTTGTAATTCCTACCGCTTTTCCCATTTGACTTTCCTTTCTATCTTGTGCTATAATTAGTACAAGAGTTCATATTTATGTAATTCAATTGAGTTAGTTTTTTGATTGGTAGTCGCAAACTGACTCATTTTTTTCGTCTATCAATAGCTCATATATTGTATTTGTAGCCATTTCAGATATTCTCTTCTTTATAACTTCTCTATCTAAATTGCTTTCATTTAGATTTCTTATTTCTTGCAATACTCCTGCAAGGCTTGTTTTTACATCTTGAATTTCTATTTCTTTTCTATCAATTACTCTTGTTAGCTCTCGTATTGTTTGAGCCTCATCTATATTCTTTTCTGCCATACTATTTCACTCCTTTCTTTAATTCTTTTAATCTTAATTTTAGCTTTGCCATTGTTACCACATGCCACACGTAACATTTGTCTAGCTTGTCCATACTCTTCCTCCTTCGTTTTAGTTTAATAATTTACTTGCTTTTTTCATTGTAAATTTATATATGCTGAATCCACTCAATCTATATACTGCTATTTGAACTAATAACAATATTGCTATAAACTTTGTTATTTTTGTTGCAAAATATAATATAAAAAATGCTATTTCAAATAAGCTATACATATTTATCATCTCCTTTCTACTAACATTCTTGTTATTAAATTCAATGTTGTTTCTGCTTCAATTCGCTTTTTTCGTTCTTCTTCATATAATTCTTTTGAAACTGTATTTCCGCCAACCTTGATTTTATATTGTCCTCCTGGAGTCTTTCGATATTCAACTTCTCCATTATTTATCATTTGAAGAACAACCTCGTATCCTAGCTTAAAACGTTTCATATACTGTCTTAGGCTTATCCATTCTTCCATTTTCTCACGCCCTTTACTGTTCTATCATAGGAACAATCCCATTTTTCTTTAACAACTCATAAAGAAATAATCTACCTTTTTGAGTCCATTTTGTATTCATTGTTACGTCTTTCCTGCCATCCTGATGAGTGTATTCAACCGTCTCACTATGCGTATATCCACAATTATGATAATTACTATATAAAAACCATTGATGTCCCTGTTTAAATTGTACCTTTAGTTCATGTAATTTTTGATTTAATGCTTTTGCAGACATTCCATAATCTTTTGCAATCGCTGTTATAGTTACTAATGCTTTGCTTTGTAATATTTGGTCCAAATAATCCGCTTTTGGTTTTAATTCTCCTATTAATTGTTTCTGCTGCGTATTTTCTAGTTGTAGCACGTTTAGTCTGCTCTCTGCTATTTTTAATGCTCTTGCCATTATTTTCTCTGGACTATTAAAGTCTTTTTCTACTTGTATAAAATATTGCCTTACTTTTTTGCCATTTTCATTTCTTTGTATCATTGCAATTTCTTTTGCCATATCTAACTTAATTGCATGGTCACTATATGTTGTTTCATTTCCTTGAGCTGTTACTCTTTTTTGAGTAATAGTACAATAATCTTGATTTTCTACAAATCCATAATCTTTCATTCTATTAAACCAATCATTGTATCTTGTACTCACTCCTAATACTTCGTATAATTCTCTGCCATTTACTATTGGCTCTTGATTTTCATTTACTTCAATTTTAATTAATTCTTTCATGACAAGCTCCTTTGGTTATTTTTTTAACCATTATTCTAAAAAAATAAAATCTTTGTAATTCAAATTATTATTTTCACAAAAATTTATTATAGCATTGCAAACTTTTGAGCTAGCAGCATTAGCTTTTTTATTTAGTATTTGATTCAAATAACATCTATCTATCTGGATTGTTTCTGCAAAAAAAGTTTGATTTCCTCTAAATTTTGTGTTAATTAATTGGTTTACACTATCCACATTTACTCTCATATTCTCACTCCTCCCCCCTTGGTTACTTTTTTAACCAAACTCATTATATAAGATACTTCATTGAAAGTCAATACTTTTTGGTTATTTTTTTAACATTTTTTGTTGATTTTTTTAAAGTATTGATATATACTATATTCAGGAGGCTTTAGTATGTTTAATAAAGATGATTTTGCTGAAATCTTAACAAAAATTTATAAAACTTATAACAATCAAAGAGATTTTGCTGACGCAACAGGAGTTAATAGGGCATATTTATCTCGTTATATGAATAAAAAAATAAATAATCCACCTTCTCCAAAAATTTTGGAAAAAATAGCTAATAATTCTAATGGAGTAATATCTTATGCTCAATTAATGGAAGTCTGCGGGTATATAGATGTTTCGGTAGACTTTGATAGTACACAAATAAAGCAAAGAACTGAGTACATCTTGAATAATATAGATTATCTATTATCTATAGGGTTATCCTCTCAACAAATTTCTAAACTCCAAGACATTATGAATATGGATTTTTCATCTAATGAATATCACCAATCAATAGATAATTTTATTGCAACTTTACCACTAGAAACAGCATATCCCCTTTTAAAGTTTTTACAAAGCATGATTAATGACTTATCGGTTAAAAATCAAGAACAATTAGCGTTAGCTCAAAGTTTAAAAAAGGAGGCAGAAGAACTACTTAATAATGCAAAATCCTTGAAAGACCTTATGCGTATTGAAAAAAAATATTTAAAAAAATCTCAAGTTTATATGTGTCCTGTCTATGGTCAGATAAGTGCAGGACAACCAAACTGGGCAGAGGAATGCATTGAAGGAAGATTACCTATTGACCCTAACCTTATGAATATAGTCAATCCAGAGGAATGTTATTTCTTACGTGTGAATGGCGAAAGTATGAATAAGGTTGTAAAAAATGGTGCGTATGCTCTTATTCGTAAAACTGATTGGGTTGATGATGGAGAAATTGCTGTTGTATTAGTAAATGGGTATGATGCTACATTAAAGAAATTCAGCAAACAAGGAGATTTTGTTGTTTTAGAGCCTATGAGTAATGACCCAAGTTTTAAAACGCAAATTTATACAAAAGATACTCCAATAAAAATAATTGGTAAATACATCGGAAAGTTTGAAATAAAAAACTAAAGATAAGTTGTAACAGACTTATCTTATTTTATAGGAGGAATCATGGCAAAGAAAACTAATTTTGAAGTAAATGGAAAAAAATATTTCCGAAAAACAAAAACAGTTGGGCATAAACCAGATGGTACAGCAATTAGAAAAACATTTTATGGCAATGGTGTAAATGAAGCTAATCAAAAAGCTGATGAATATATGAATAATATTAACAATGGAATGAGCCTTGATTATAAAGAGATGACTATTGATATGTTAGTATCGACATGGCTATATGATATAAAGGCAAATGATATTAATTTCAAACCAGGTTCTTTCTCGAGGTATGAAGGTATCTATAGAAATTATATCGTAGATAAAAAAATAAGCTATTTAAGAGTATTCTCATGCAAAACAGCCAATATTAAAGAGTACTACAATGAATTGTCTGCAGAAGGAAAAACGGAAAGTCAAATAACAAACTTAAACAAAGTTCTAAAAGGGGCTTTCAATTATGCGATTCAAGAAGGTTATATTCTAAGAAATCCATGTCAATTTGTTACAATTCCTAAATCAGAAAATGAAGATTTTGATGAAGTAGACGATGAAAATGACTATTTTGATAATACTGACATTGAAAAAATAATAGCTGAATGCAATAAAAGAATTGCTAGTAAGACTACAGACTATCTTCCATATTTAATTCTATTTTCAATCGGTTCTGGTCTTAGACTTGGAGAAGCAACAGGCTTACAATATAAATATTTTTCAAATTATGTAGTAAAAGTAAAAAAGGAATTATGCAAAATAAAAAAATTTAAAGGTAAAGAGATTGTTGGATACGAATATAAATTAATAACACCTAAAACGCCATCTAGTATCAGAGATGTAGACATTGCCTCGCATTTATTTGATACAATAACAAATTATATTGATACAGTTGTTGTAGAAACATATAAACGCAATAAAAAAGAATTTGACGACAATAGCCTAATTTTTGTTAATGAAAGTTGCAATATAATTGACCAATCTAATCTAAGAAAAAAATGGGTTAAGTTCTTGAAAGAAATAGATGTTACATATAAAAAATGGCATGCATTAAGGTCCGCATTTGCTTGCTTATTGTTTTTATGTAGTGCTGATATAAAAACCGTTCAAGAATTGCTCGGACATGCTGATATAAATACCACAGCTAAAATATATCTTCATGTTTTCCCTGATACAAAAAAGAATGCTGTAAATCTTCTTAATCAGAAACTGATGTGATAAAAGTGTGATAAATTTAAAAAGAAAAGAGTAGCAAGTTTCTTATAAATCTTGCTACTCTAGGTTTCTGGTCGAGGTGACAGGGATCGAACCTGCGACCTCATGGTCCCAAACCACGCGCGCTACCAACTGCGCTACACCTCGAAATAAGTACCTTTTAAAAAGTACTTATTTAATATATCACAGAATTTAATTTTTTGCAATATTTTTTTGATATTTTTATTTAATTTTATAAACTTTTTACTGCTTCTTGTATCAGTTTATTTTATTCAAACGTTTTATGTAAAGTATTTTGTTGTTTTTATTGCTATTTGCTTATTTTCATGTTAAAATAAAGTTATGGTTTTTATATTATTTTCTCACAAGAGAAAATATCCTGCTACAATTAAAGGAGGTTATACCATGCGAAAAAAAGTGAAACAGGCAAAGTTCGTTAACAGGAATGTCCCTAAGGTATGGGCATGTTTAGACCCCAACGAGATGTTGGAGTTTGGTAAAACGTATCCTGTAGACGATGAATGGACTTTCGGACATTACAATATTGTTAAGCTTCACGGCTTTACCAAATATTTTTTGGCCGATGCCTTCAAATTTTCTTCTGTTTAGCTTTTTCCAAAAACCGTGTACGGTTCCTGCCTTTCGGCAGGTTTTTATTTTTTTGCAAGAGTTACTGATATTTGATATTCCTTATTGCTTCTAACAAGTTTTATGTTTACTTTTTCTCCCACATTTTTTCCATATATATATGTTCTAAGTTCAGACATCTTTTCTAGCTCTATCCCGTCTATTTCTAGCAATATGTCTCCCCTCTTTACTCCTACTTTTTCTGCTGGTGAATTTTTTGTTACGTCTGCTATATATATGCCTTTATCTAATTTAATATTTTGGTCAAGTTCTTGATTTATATATGGTACAATGTTTTTATCATATGCAAATACCCCCAGTGAGGGCGTTATACATTCGCCTGTACTCGTTAATTTTTCTATAATTGGTTTTATTATATTTATTGGTATTGAAAAACCAATCCCTTCTGCTGATGTAATTTTTACAGAGTTTATTCCTAGGACTTCCCCATTTATATTAATTAATGGGCCTCCACTATTTCCTGGATTTATTGTTGCATCTGTTTGTATTAAATCTTCCATGTATGATGTTTTATTATCTTCTTCTATCTTAATTGTTCTATTTAATCCACTTATTATTCCAGATGTTACAGTCCTTTGAAATTCGAAACCTATTGGGTTTCCTATTGCATAGACTTGTTCTGCAACTTTTATTTTATCTGAATCTCCTAAATGCAAGTAATCCAAATTCTTTACATTTATCTTTATTATGCTTAAATCTAAATCTGTGTCTGACCATACTACACTTGCTTTATAATTTTTTCCATTTTCTAAAGTTACATAGCATGTACTATTTTTCTCTCCTGACACATGTTGATTTGTAACAATATATCCATCCTTTGAAACTATAAAGCCCGTTCCCAATCCTAGATTACTTGCACTATTTTGTAAGAAAATTGTAGTCCCTTTATTGGCAATTTTAGAGATTCCTACAACGGCATTATTTACATTTTCTATCAATGTAGAAATATCTTTTTCTTCTGCTTTATTCGATACAGACGTTGGCTCTGCAGTATAATCACTTGCATAATTTTTTTCTGTCGTGAAGGATATGTACACGCAATATGCTAATGCCACAAATGAAATTATTAATATTATTATTGCAATAGTTTCTAAACTTTTAATTATTTTCTGCCCTCTATATTCTCTCAAACTAATTCCTCCAATATCCATTTTTTCTTATTATTACCATTGCGTTTCGTTTTATTCAAATCATCTTCATTTGATTTAATTTTGTTGTTTACACAATGTATTATTAAAAAGCTGTAGCATTTTTTAATAATGCATTATTGCACACTTGTTATTTTGTGCTGTGTTTCATGCAATTTTGAAAATCACAATTTTTTATTACTAATAATGTCGATTTTTTTCTACGGAATTACAACTTTTTTATTGCAAAATCATCTCTACAATGGTAAAATGTGACCGTAGGTGATTTAAGTGAAAAAAAATAAAATATATGAAGAAACTAAATGTACAAATTTCAGAGAATTAGTTAGTTCTTGCTCAGCTCGATTTGGCAATAGAACTGCATTTACTGTTAAGAAAAAAAATAAAGAACTACACAATATTTCTTTTATTGATTTTGAAAATAATATAAAAGAGCTAGGCTCTTCTCTTTTGGAATTAGGCTTAGAAAATAAAAAAGTAGCCATTATTTCGCAAGATAGATATGAATGGTGTTGTAGTTACCTCGCAATTGCCACGGCTGGTTGTATAGTTGTCCCTTTAGATTTCATGCTTCCAGAAGTTGAACAACTTCGCTTAATCTTAGAAAGTCAAGTTGATGCTATAATTTTTGATGAAAAACGTCTAAATCTTGCAAAAGATGTAATAACATCTAAAGATTCGAATGTTAAATATTTTATTTGTATGGATTATAATGAAGATAAAAATGGAATTCTATCATTTTCAAAATTATTAAAAGACGGCAAAAAACTTATTGAAAGCAATTCTTCAAAATACGATAGTATTTCTATTGATAAAGATAATTTATCTGTATTAATTTATACTTCTGGCACAACAAACAATCCAAAAGCTGTAATGCTTTCACAATATAATATTTGCTCTAACGTTTCAGCAATGACAACTTTAATTAAATATGAAAAGGATGATAGCATTCTTGTTTTCTTACCTCTTCACCATACTTTAGCTTGTCTTGCTAGTTTCTTATTTTGCTATTATATTGGTTTTAGACTTTGCTTTGCAGATAGTATCAAGGATATTGGAAAAAATATGGTTGAATATAAGATTAGTGGCCTAGTATGCGTTCCTGCAGTTTTAGAGATAATGTATAGACAAATAATAAGAGGAGTAAAAAAATCTGGAAAATATACCGCATTTAAATTTTTATGTGCTCTTTCTAATTTTCTTATGTTTTTCCATATAGATATTAGAAGAAAGTTGTTTAAGCAAGTATTAGATAACTTTGGTGGAAAAATGAGAACTATTATTTATGGTTCTGCTGCAACAGATAAAAAAATTATTCATTTATTTAATACGATAGGTATAGATATGCTTCAGGGTTACGGACTAACAGAAACAGCACCAGTAATTTCATGTGAAAGTGATAAATACCATTTTGAGACTGGTTCTTCTGGTTACGTTCTATACAATGAAGAAGTAAAAATAGATAATCCTGATGAAACTGGTACTGGAGAAATTTTAGTAAAAGGACCTAATGTAATGCTTGGTTATTACAATAATGAAAGTGCAACTGCTCAAGCATTTAAAGAAGGATGGTTCTGTACTGGAGATTTAGGTAGATTCGGTAAAGACGGCTCACTTTTCATTACTGGTAGAAAAAAAGACCTTATAGTTTTAAGTAATGGTAAAAAAGTCTTCCCAGAAGAAATTGAAGCACTTATAAATAAAATTGATATAGTTGAAGAATCAATGGTTTATGAGGATAATGATAAAATTTGTGCCGAGATTGTTTATTCAAAAGATAATATGGAAAAAAATAATTTGGCTACAGTTGATGATGTTCGTTCTGTAATTGAAGAAGAAATTAAGATTATAAATAAAAACTTACCAATTTACAAATATATTAGGGAATTCAGTTTAACTGATGTTCCATTAATTAAGACTACTACACAAAAGATAAAAAGACACGAAGAAATGAAGAAAATTAAGGGTGAATAAATTATGGAATTATATGATCTAACAAATCCACAAAAGTCAATTTGGCTTACAGAGCAGTTCTATAGAGGTACATCTATTAATGTTATATGTGGTACAGTTTTAATTAACGATATAGTAAATTTTGACGTTTTATCTAAAGCTATTAATATTTTTTTAAAAGATAATGATAGCTTTAGAATAAAGCTTTGTTTAGATGAAAACGGAGAAGTAAAACAATTATTTCAAGATTTTTGTGAGAAACATTTTGATGTTTTAAATGTTTCTAATAATATTGAGCTCAAAAATCTTGAAAAAGAAATTGCAACTTCTCCGTTTAATATTTTAGAAGATGCTTTATTTTCAATAACTCCTTTCCAAATTTTAACTGGTAAAGGCGGTTTCATTGTTAAGGCTCATCACATTATTGCAGATGCTTGTACAGCAAGTCTAGTGGCAAGTAAAATTATGACAACATATTCATCGATATTAAATGAAGATGAAGAAATTAAGAGTATTCCTACCTCATATATTAATTATATAAACTCAGAAAATGAATATTTAAATAGCCCAAAATTTGAAAAAGATAAAGAATATTGGGAAGAACAATTTCAAACAGTTCCAGAGTTTGGAGTTATTCCATCTTTAATAGAATCTTCTGCGGAGTCGAGTCATGCAGAAAGACAAGTTTTTGAAATAGATAATTTTTTATTAAATAATATTAATTCTTTTTGCAAGGATAACAAATTATCTTTGTTCAACTTTTTTATGGCTATTTATGCTATTTATATTGGAAAGGTTTCTAACTTAAATGATTTTATTCTAGGAACACCAATATTAAACAGAACTACTTTTTTAGAGAAAAATACGCCTGGTATGTTTATTAGTACTGTGCCATTTAAGTTTTGCATTCAAAATGACAAGACTTTTGTTGAGTTTGCTCAGAAAATTAGTCTTGACTCTTTATCTATGTTTAGACATCAAAAATATCCATATCAAAATATTTTGGAACATATTAGAAAGAGCAAACCAAATCAGCCTAATTTGTATGACATTTTAATCTCATACCAAAATTCAAAAACAAATAGAAATTCTTGTGAAGTCCCTTATTCTGTAAACTGGACTTTTAATGGTAATGTCGCTGATTCTATGCAAATTCACATTTTCGATATGAATGACGAGGGCTCTTTAAACGTTGCTTATGATTTTAGATTGAATAAATATTCTTTAGCGGATATCCATAACATTCACCATCGAATTTTAAATATTATTAATCAAATTTTAATGTCTTCTAATATTACTTTGGGGGAAATAAATATTGTAACTCATGATGAAAAAGATTTAATTTTAAATAAATTTAATGATACTTATTTAGAGTATAATCACAATAAAACGATTGTTGATTTTTTTGAAGAACAAGTTGAAAAAAATCCGAATAATATTGCTTTAGTGTTTAAAATGAAAACCATGACATATTCAGAATTAAATAAAAAGGTTAATTCTTTAGCACGATATTTGAATACTAATAAAATTAGAAAGGGATCTATTGTTGGAATTATTGTTAACCGTTCTTTTGAAATGATAATCTCAATTCTTGCAGTTTTAAAAGCAGGCGCTTCTTATATTCCGATTGATCCAGAATATCCAGAAGAGCGTATTAACTATATTTTAGAAAATAGTAACTGCGATGCAATAATTACACTTCAAAAGCAATCTAGCAAAGTACAATCATTAGGTTTTGAGAAACTAATTATTATTGTAGATTTATGTAATGAAATTGTTTATAATTTACCTGATAATAATTTAAATAATGATATTGCTCAAGATGATTTATCTTATTTGATTTTTACATCTGGTTCAACAGGTAGCCCTAAAGGTGTTATGTTGACACATAAAAATTTAAATAATTTTATTAATTCTATGTTTAATAAGATTTCATATTTAAAAGATGGAAAATATCATAGCATTATTTCCATTACAACAATGTCTTTCGACATATTTATTTTTGAAACTCTTGTTTCATTATGTGGTGGATTAAAATTGTTTATTACAGATGATTTTGAACAAAAGATTACGACAAAAATAGAAAAACTAATTTCTGATAACCATATCGAAATTATTCAATCTACTCCAAGTATTATGAATTTTCATTTAGATAATTCTATGATAAATGGGTTTAGCAGTTTAAAATATATTATGCTTGCAGGAGAACAACTTCCAAGGCGACTAGTAGATAAAATATTAAAGGTAAGCCCTAATTGTACAATTTATAATGGCTATGGTCCTTCAGAAACAACCATTTTCTCTACGGTTACTGACGTTACGTACTTAGATAAGATTACAATAGGAAAGCCTATTAATAATACACAGATATATATCTTAAATGATAATTTGGATGTTTTACCTATTAATTGTATTGGAGAAATTTATATTGCAGGCGATGGTGTTGGCAAAGGATATATTGGTAGAGATGACCTAACCGCTGAAAAATATTTAAAAAATCCTTTTATAGAGGGTTATATAATGTATAAAACTGGTGATGTTGGATTCTGGACAAGTTATGGAAATATTATTTGCAAGGGTAGATCTGATAATCAAATAAAGTTAAGAGGATTACGTGTTGAGCTCGGTGAAATAGAGAATTGCATAAATTCTTTCGATACAAGTGCAAATATTTTATCCTCTGTAATTGTACGTGAAATTTCAGATGCTCAAGTGCTTGTTGCATATATCTCTTCCGATAAAAAAATTGCAATTGGACAATTAAGAGATTTTATTGCCAATAGACTTCCAACGTATATGATTCCTACTTATTTTATGGTACTTGATAAATTACCGCTTACTCCTAACGGAAAAATTGATAAAAAAGAACTTGCAAAATATAGCCTAAATATTGAAACAACAGACTCTATTCACGCTCCTCCAAGGAACATAATAGAAGCAAATATTGTTTCTTCTATTAAAAAGAAGTTAGGAATCAGTAACTTTGGTATTGATGATAATATTTTTGATTATGGGGCTGATTCTTTGTCTATAATAAGTATTTTAACAGATTTATTTCAATATAAAATTTCTTTAAAGGTTTACGATTTTTATAAAAACCCTACCGTTAGAGAATTATATGACAAAGTTCTATGTGCTACTACCGATAATAAATTATCAAATATTACTAGATTAAATTCATTAAATGATATTGCAAAAAGCTTAAATACCTCTGAATCTGGAGTAGAAGAAAACTCAAAAAAATGTGTACTTTTAACTGGTGTTACCGGATTTTTAGGAATACATATTTTAGCAGAACTTTTACAAAATTCAGAAAAAATAAGTAAAATATATTGTTTAATTAGACCGAAGTATCATCAAGATATAAATGAAAGATTACTTGGAACACTACATTTTTACTTTGGTACAAAATATGATAATATAGCAAAACAAATAGTAACTTGCGTGAATTCTGATATGATAGTTGATAATTTAAGTATATCAGCCGAAGACTACGAAAAACTAAAACAAGATGTAGATTTAGTTATACATTCTGCAGCAAATGTAAAACATTATGGTGATTATAATTTATTTGCAGATGTTAATATCGGAGGAACTCAAAAAATAATAGATTTATGTAGATCTATTAATGTTCCACTTTACTACATTTCAACTATGACTATTTCTGGTAACTATCTTCTAGAGCAGAGTTTAACAGACGTTACATTTACCGAAAAGTCATTCTATGTAAACCAAGATTTTACTGAAAACGTATATTCTAGGAGCAAATTGTTTGCAGAATCTTTAGTACTAGAAGCAATTTCAAAAGGGTTAAATGCTACGATTTTTAGAATTGGGGATTTATCAAGCCGTTACTCGGATGGACATTTTCAAAACAACATATCAGAAAATGCAATATACTCAAGATTAAAATCATTAGTTGAAATTTCTGCAATTCCAGATTCAATACTGGATAATGATTTGGAGTTCACACCAGTTGATTTTGCTAGCAAAGCCCTAGTTAAAATAATTTGGTCAAATAATGGATTAAATAGAATTTTCCATATTTACAATCCAAATACAATTACGACAAAATCATTATTGAATTACATGGATACATTAGGGTATAATATAAAAGTTATCTCAGAAAAAGATTTCATGAATTTAGTAAAATCAATCTCAACAGATGAAATCAACCAATATAAAATTAGCGGTATCATTAACGACTTTACAAAGAATAATGACATGATATATAATCACATAATAAAAGAAGATAATTACATCACTTGTAAGTATTTAAATAGTTTAGGTTTCTATTGGCCTGATTTAAATTATGATTATTTCAAAAAATTAATTAAATATATGCAGGATGTAGGCTTTATTAAATAAT